>ERZ808035.29-NODE-29-length-201779-cov-7.030828_pt1 | contig 201779 bp, 174 predicted proteins | sample MGYA00380189_ERZ808035 | MGnify/ENA primary metagenome ERZ808035 (study PRJEB31490, sample SAMN06133407) | mouse gut metagenome | isolation source: M5_1 | host: mice | place: China: Chengdu | collected 2015-05 ... | reverse complement strand
CTTTCTCGTCAAACACAAACGATCCCTCCCTATATCTTATAGTTTACATAATATTACCTGTAATCCGGCACAGGCATGCGCCTCAGACCAGCCCCCGTCTCTTGAGTTCCTGACAGAGCCGCCCTACCGGCAGTCCGACCACATTGTTATAATCCCCGCAGATACCCTGAATATGCGCGGCGCACAGCCCCTGAATCGCATACGCGCCCGCCTTGTCCATGGGTTCCCCGCTGTCCACGTACCTTTGGATCTCCTCGTCAGTCATGGCATACATGGTCACGTCCGTACACTCGGAAAAAGTGGCGTACATGGGCGGCATATCCTTATATTTCCATGCAAGTGTCACACCTGTATAAACCTGATGGCTTCCGCCCTGCAATTCCTTTAACATGCGCGCCGCATCCGCCTTGTCTACAGGTTTGCCCAGGATTTTTCCCCATGCGCTCACCACCGTGTCCGCGCCGATCACGACAAAATCTTCTTTTCCCTCTCCGGCAAGCCTGCCGCAGACATCCACCGCCTTCTGGTAGGACAATTCTTCCACCACTTCATTCGGCATTTCTTTCGTGACCATCTCCTCCACCATGCTCGGCACGACCTTGAAGGAAATCCCCACTTGCTTTAAAAGCTCTTTCCGCCTCGGCGACGCCGAGGCAAGATAAATTTTCATATGTTTTCATTCCTTTCAAAAACTTGGCGTCCCGTCCTATGGCGGGACGTCTTTAGAAGTTCTTCTCACTTTGGTCGTGGTGCATCTTAGGGATAAACACCCTCTTGTGCACGGTTCCGGCCTTCTCCTTCGCCGCCGCCTTCGCCTCTTTGCCAAACGCAAGCTGGGCGTTGAACACTTCCTTCCCGCGCTTATCCACCTTCACGTACGTACCGTCAGGCTGCAGAACAGAAGCCTTCACCGAATCTTTGAGCTGGCATTCCAGAATGTTTTTCAGCTTCTCCTGCAAAGCCGGCTTCTCAATCGGGAAAAGGATCTCCACCCGGCGCTCTAGGTTTCTCGGCATCCAGTCAGCGCTTGCACAGTAATATTCCGGCTTGCCGTCGTTTTCAAAGTAGAAAATCCTTGCATGTTCCAGAAAATTTCCTACAATGGAACGGACCGTAATATTCTCGCTGACGCCCTCAATCCCCACCCGCAGACAGCAGATACCGCGGATAATCAGGTCGATCTTTACCCCCGCCGCGCTCGCCTCGTAAAGCGCCTCGATCACATCCTTATCGCAGAGCGCGTTCATCTTGGCAATGATTCTTGCCGGCCGCCCAGACTCGGCATGGGTTTTCTCCCTGGCAATCAGGTGAATAAACCTGTCCTTAAGCCAGTGGGGCGCCAGGGAAAGCCGGTTCCAGCTCCTTGGCTCCGAATACCCGGAAAGCATGTTAAACACCGCCGTCGCATCTTCCCCTATCATTTCCGAACAGGTGAAATAACCGATATCCGTGTACAGCTTCGCCGTGGAATCGTTGTAATTGCCCGTTCCAAGATGGACATACCGGCGGATGCCGTTCTCCTCTCTTCTGACAACAAGTGTTATTTTACTGTGGGTTTTAAGCCCGACCAGCCCGTAAATGACGTGACAGCCCGCCTTCTCCAGTTTCTTCGCCCACACAATGTTATTTTCCTCGTCAAATCTCGCTTTTAACTCCACGAGCACGGAAACCTGTTTGCCGTTTTCCGCCGCCTGTTCCAAAGCCGCAATGATGGGGGAATTGCCGCTGACGCGGTAAAGGGTCTGCTTGATCGCCAAAACTTCAGGGTCCCTTGCCGCCTGCCTGATAAAGCGCACAACCGGCTCAAAACTCTGGTACGGGTGGTGCATCAGGATATCGCCCTCCCTGATCTTCGCAAACACATCCGCATCCTCTGGAAGCTCCGGCACCATCTGGGGAGGCAGATAACTGTTCTCCTTCAAATGGTCAAACCCTTCCACCCCATACAGCTTCATCAGAAAAGTGAGGTCTAACGGCCCGCCGATGGCGTAAATATCCTCCTTCGGAATCGCCAGCTCCTCCCGGATCAGCTTGAGGAGACGGCTGTCAATGCCTTCCTCCACCTCCAGACGGATCACCTGTCCCCACTGTCTCTTTTTGAGCTGCTTCTCGATCTCCTGCAGGAGATCCTCCGCCTCCTCCTCTTCAATCGTCAGGTCCGCATTCCTCATAATGCGGAAAGGATAGGTACATACAATATCGTAATTTAAGAATAGTTTGTGTATATTGCGCTCGATCACTTCCTCAAGGAGTATCAGGCGTCTTCCCTCCTCCGAGGGAATCTCCACAAGACGGGAGAGGACGCTTGGAACCTGCACCGTGGCAAACTCCATCTCCCCGTCGCCGTTTTTCTTCGTCATCAGCGCCCCCAGATTCAGGGACTTATTGCGGATCAGCGGAAACGGACGGGAGGAATCCACCGCCATGGGCGTGAGCACAGGATAGACATTGTCCGTGAAATAGCTGTCCACATATGCCGCCTCCTCCTTAGTCAGGTCCTCATGGTGGGTAATAATACGCAGCCCGTTCGCCGAAAGCTGCGGCAGAAGGGAACGGTTGTAAGTGTTGTACTGCTGGTTCACAAGCTGATGCGTCTTTTCATTCACCCGCACAAGCTGCTCCGTGGCCGTCATGCCCGCAATGTCCCGTTTCTTATATCCCGCGTTTACCATATCCTTGAGAGATGCCACCCGCACCATGAAAAACTCGTCCAGATTAGACGCCGTGATGCTTAGGAATTTCAACCGCTCAAACAGCGGCAGATGCTTATCTCTCGCCTCCGCCAGCACCCGCTCATTAAAGAGCAGCCAGCTCAGCTCCCTGTTTGTATAATACGATTCATCCGAAAAAATCTTTCCCTGCGCCATATCCCCATGGCCTCCTTTATATTTATACATGTCTCTGTCTGATTACCGGACGGACGCTGTAAACTTCCTCAAAGAACTCGGAACGCCTCGTAAACAGCCCTTTTTCCAGCGTAATGTCCACCGACTCATCCACGGTAATGACAAGTTCCCGCTCCTTTAAAACCGCCTTTACATCCTTAAACTTCTGCTTATGGCTGCGGTCAAGCCCGTTGGCTACCTTCAATATGGCGGTCAGCTTTGCAATCGTCAGATACGCCTCCCTGTCAATCGTAATGTTTCCGCCCATCACCTGCCAGTAGTCAAAATCTATGTGGTTATACTTCACCACATTCGCCACGATCTCCCGCTCCGTATGGGATAACCCGATGATTTCCGTGGACATGATAATGTTGTAGGAACATTCGCCCAGATTCACAAGGCTGATATACTTGCCGCAGTCATGCAAAAGTGTGGCGATCCGCAAAAGCAGCCGCTCCCTCCTGCCAAGACCGTGTATCTTCTTCATGCTGTCAAAGATGGTCAGCGCGATCTTCTCAAGCGTCTCGCTTCTGCGCCTGCTGCCCATGTAGCGCTTGCTTATGTTCTGCGCGCAGGCGATGATGTCCTGCTCGAAATCATGCTCTTCCCTGATGATCTTATGCTTTTGGGCGTACTCGTATGCCATGCCGTCGCAGAGCGTCACGCCCGGCGCCCAGATCATCTTAGCGCCCATCATCTTGGCTATCCTGTTGATCAATATACCCGAAATATAGAGAAGCGGGATATTTTCCTCCGGCATATCCAGCGCCTTTGCCGCCTGCTGGTTCGATTTGGAACGAATCCGCTCCAGAAATGTCTCCACGGCGGGCGCTTCTACACTGCTCTCCTCCAGCCCCAACACGTTTTTCCCGACAATGGCGGACAGATAATCGTCCACCACGATAATGTTTTCAATCTGCCCGTCTTTCAGATACAGCTTCTTAAAAAGCATAATCTGGGAGCTTATCATCTCGTCGAGTATCACCTCGTACTGTCTGGGACTGATATTCAGCCGCCCGAGCTGGTCCTGCAGCCGCAGCACTCCCAGCCGCATATTCTGGGTCGTCACGAGCGTGTCCTTGTCAAAGAGGGAAATCTGGATACTGCCGCCTCCAATGTCCACGATCGCGGTTCCCTTCTCCACAATCTTGTTGAAACGCCCTCTGGAAGCAATCGCCTTATAGTTTAGGAAACGCTGCTCCGAATTGCTGAGCACCTCAATGCGGATGCCGGTGCGCTGGGCAATCTGGTCCAGAACGATCATGGTATTTTCCGTCTCCCGGATGGCGCTCGTGCCGTAGGCGGTGTAATCGTCCACCCGGTAGCTTTTCATGATATCGTTGTAATCCCGCAGCACCCGGGAAAGCTCGTCCACGCGGTCATAGCTGATCTTCCCCGTGGCAAAGGTGTCCGTCCCCAGATCAATCCTGTGCCTGATATGGTCAATCTCCCGCAGGCCGCTTTTGGATGAAATCTCAAATATTTTCATGCCGAGTTCATAGGAACCCACGTCTATCGCTGCAAATGTTTTCATTTTCCCCTCCTGCAACTCCTTCCTCCGCATTCCCATATGTGGGACTTAGTACTTCTCCTCGCTTTTACCCCGTAGTCTGGCCGAGCAAAAAGTCAATAAACTGCTGTGCCGTCCTGCCCGAAAGTCCCCCATGGGAAAGCTCCCATTTGTTCGCCAGAAGAAACAGCTCCTCATCCGGCACTTTTAGTCCGTTTCTCTCCGCAAGCGCCTTCACGATCTGCTGGAACTGCTTTTTATCCGGCGATCCGAAAAAGATGGTCACGCCAAAGCGGTAAACCAGTGATAATTTCTCCTGTACAGTGTCTCCCGCATGCATGTCCTCGTCCCGTCTGTCAGCCTTGTCGCTGTAGTTCTCCCGGATCAGGTGCCGCCTGTTGGAGGTCGCGTAAATCAGCACGTTGGCCGGCTTTTTCTCCAGTCCGCCCTCAATCAGCGCCTTTAAATATTTATATTCCACTTCGAAATCCTCGAAGCTGAGATCATCCATGTAAATAATAAACTTGTAATTGCGGTTTTTGAGCTGGCCGATCACCGCGTTCAGATCCTGAAACTGATGCTTGTACAGTTCAATAATACGCAGTCCCTTCTCGTAATATTCGTTGGCAATCGCCTTCACGCAGGAGGATTTTCCCGTGCCCGCATCGCCGAAAAGCAGACAGTTGTTGGCGCGCCTCCCCGCCACAAAAGCCTCTGTATTCTCCCGGAGCTTCTGTTTGGGAATCTCATAGCCCACCAGGTCATCCAGATACACATGTGCGATATTGCGTATCGGCACAATCATCGCGCCGTTCTCCGTATGTTCCACCCGGAAAGCCTTGTGCAGTCCCAGGTCTCCCACGCCGTACTCCCTGTAAAACTGCGTGAGCGTGGCTTTCATCGCCTCGGCGCTCCCACTTTTCATCAAGTGCTGCGCCAGCGTGCAGATCCTGTCCCGAATCCGCCTGTTGTAGATCTTGCTGTCCGCAGAAGGACCCTCATAGGCAAGAACCACGGCAAATTCGGGCGCCTTTAAGACTTCCATCATCTCCGTGAAATCATAGTCATAAAACTCCTTGAAAATAGCGATATCGTGCAGCACCAGCTCATTGATGCTGCCCTCCACTTCCCCCCGCATCTCGCATGCGCAGCTGTAGCTGTTTTCATTGTTCACCAAGAGATTTGCCAGGTAACAGTGCCAGAGATTCCCATAAAAACCGTGATCCGCAGCCTGCTCGGAGAGCCTGTGCATACACCTGTAAAAAAGCGGTCTCGCCCTTCCGTCCCCGGAGCGGTAATGTTCCATCAGCCATACCACGTCCCGCAGGATATCCCCGTCCGCAAACTCCTTATATATAATCAGTTCCTCTTCCCTCATCGTTGTATTTCCTCCAGATATTCCTGCGGAGAATGCCGCTTTTCAGGCATTCTCCTATGCGAAACTTAGTACTTCTCACGCTAGTAGTTTCCGAGTATTCTTAAGTTGCGCGCCTCATCCCGCAGTCCCCTCAGGGCGTTTTTCACCGCGCCGTCCGCAAAATTCCCCTCAAAGTCAATAAAGAAACGGTACTCCCAGTTTCGGTCCTCAATGGGACGGCTCTCTATCTTTGTCATACTCAGATTATTGTAAATAAAGTGGGACAGCATGTGGTAGAGGGAGCCGCTCTCGTGGGGCACCTCCAGGCAGATACTGATCTTCCCCGCGTCCTTCCTAAATATCTTCTGGTTGGTGACAATGATAAAGCGGGTGGAATTGGTCTCCGACTGGTTCACGCCCCGCTCTAAGATATCCAGACCGTAGATCTTAGCCGCCTGTTCGCTGGCGATTGCCGCCTGGGTTTTATCCCCCTCCTCGCTCACCTTTCGGGCTGCAAAAGCATTGTTTTTCAGACTGACCTGCCGCCAGTCCTCATGCTCGTTTAAGTACCGCGCGCTCTGCATCAGCGACTGCGGATGGGAATACACCGTCTTAATCTGGGAAAGCTCTGTCCCCGGCAGCCCCATCAGGCACTGTTCGATCTCTATAATCTGCTCTCCCACAATATAATTCTCAAACTCCACAAGAAGATCATAAATCTCACTGACAATCCCCGCCGTGGAATTTTCAATGGGCAGCACCGCAAAGTCCGCGCTTCCCTCCTCTATGGCCGTCATGGCGTCCCGGAAAGTCTCCACATGGAAGCTCTTCACCTGTTCCCCGAAATAGCGGAGCATCGCCATCTGGGAGTAAGCGCCCTCCGCCCCCTGAAAGACCACCCTCGCCTGTTCCGTCTCCAGCCTGTCCACTCCGATAAACGGCAGCCTTCCAAGCGCCCCCGCCTCCACCAGTTTCTTATACTGGAGCTTTCTGCTTATGGACATAATCTGTTCAAACAGTTCCTGCACGCCGTGGGCGTTGAAAGGGTCATGGGTGAGGGAACGCACTTTCTTAAGCTTCTCCTCCTCTCTGGCCCTGTCAAATACCTTCTTTCCCGTCTCAATCTTATAGTCAGCCACCTGAGAGGAAATTGCCATGCGTTCCTCATAGAGCGCCACGATTTTCTCGTCAATCACATCAAGCTGGCCCCGAAGTTCCAATAAATCCATCCTGCTGTCCTTTTCCTTTCCTATTCCTTCCTAAAGTTTACCGCAATTTGTTCTTGATAGCAAGCGGCTTTCCAGATATAATAGTAGTGTTGCGAAAGCGCTTTTCGGGGAGGGAAATTCAATGACAGGCAATCGAAAAAACATCCTGATTCTTTCTGTGGCGGGTGTTATTTTAATAATACTATTAATAGCGGTTATTCTGAGCGGCCGTATTCCCATGAACGACGAGTTTACCGTCGGGAACACGCCCGGAAATCTGAACAACGGCGGATATTTCTGTGAGATGGACGGGCGGGTATATTTTGCCAACGCCTACGACAATTTCGCCCTTTACTCCATGAATCCTGACGAAACGGATCTGGTCAAATTTAACGAGGGGGCCGTCTCTTCCATCAACGCGGCCGGAAAATATCTCTACTACGCCCAGATCAGCGGAGGCACAGACTCTGGCGGCATCGGCAGCGCCGTGCGTATGGCCGGCATTTACCGAAGCAACCTGAAAGGGAAATCCGTGGTCGGCTTAGACCGCTGTGATATCGTGAGCATGCAGCTTTGCGGCAACTATCTCTACTACGAAAAGTACGACAAACAGATCGGCACTTCTTTGGACAAAGTGCGTATTGATAAAAAGGAAAGACAGACTGTGGCAAAGGCGATTATCAATCCCAACTGCTACGTAAACGGTAAAATCTATTACAACGGCGCGGCGGAGGACCACTACCTCCACGCCCTCGACGTCGCCACGGACAGGGACTCCGTAGTGTGGCGTGGAAATATCTGGAATCCCATCGTGCAGGACGGATACGTCTACTACATGGACGTTGCCGAAAACTACCGCCTGTGCCGATATAATTTATCCAACAACGTGGTGGAAGTCCTGACCAACGACCGCATCGACATGTTCAATGTCTACGGCAATTACATATACTATCAGGTCAGTTCCTCCGATTCCCCGGCCCTCAAGCGGATGCTGATCGACGGCAGCTCACAGGAAATTGTCCGCGAAGGCGTGTACCAGAACATCAATATTACCTCTGAGTATGTGTACTTCAACTCCTTCAACGAGTCCACGCCGGTATATAAGACTTACACATACGGTCCTGTCAATGTAACAACCTTTGACGCCGCAAGGGAAGCGGCGCTTAAAAATAACAACCTGAAGGGAAAAGGCGGGGAATAAGAATATCTGCTGCAAAAGGGCTGTCCGCAAAGGACAGCCCCTCTCTTTTTATTCTGATAACACATGTTTTTCTCCGTCCCGTTCCACATCCGCCAGAAGCTCCACCACCGCTTTCCCGAAAACGGGATGCCTCTCGTAGGGAGCGATCTGCGCGAGCGGCTTCAGCACAAAATCGCGGTTCTGCATATCCTTATGGGGAATCGTCAGCTTTTTTGTGTCCATCACCTTCCCCTCAAAGAGAAGTATATCCAGATCCAGTGTTCTCGGCCCCCAGCGCTCTTTCCGCTCTCTCGCCTCCGCCTTTTCAATCCCCTGCAGGATTTCCAGAAGCTCCTCCGGCGTATAGAGGGTCTCAATGGACAGCGCACCGTTTAAGTAGTCCGCCTGCTCCACGCCGCCGTAGGGCGTCGTCTCCACCCAGTCCGAAACGCGCAGCACCCTGCACCTTTTATCTGCAAGCAGGGCGTCCACCGCCGCGCTTAAATGCGCCCGCCGATCCCCGATATTGGAGCCGCAGGCAATATAAACCCGCCGCCAGCCTCTCGTGATCTTCACGGAAACCGAACCGAAAGGAACCGTGATCGGCGCCTCCGGCTTCTTTACCTCCATGGTAACCTGTCTTACATAGGGAAACTGCAAAAGCAGCGCTTCGGACGCCTTCTCCGCCGCCGTCTCTATCAGTTTATAGGTATGCTCCGTGAGAAAGGTGTGCAGGAAACGGCAAACCACGCCGTAGTTCGTGGACAGTCCCAGGTCATCCGCCATGCCCGCCGCCCTGGTATCCGTGTCCAGAACCGCGCTCACATAGAAATTCTGCCCTTTTTCGTTCTCCTGCTGATATACCCCGTGATAGGCGTATATCTGCAAGTCTTCCACAATAATCTGGTCCGCCATCATGGACTCCTTTCCTGCACGGATAAATTTTTTATGTATCACTCGTTATTTAATCTGCTGCCGCTTTAATTTTTGTAACCGTCCCGGATCGCCTCCGTCATCTTAACCGCGCGGGCATTCTCCTTCACATCATGCACACGTACAAACATAACACCGCGCTGCACGCCGTATACCGTAGTTACCAACGTCCCTTCCACGCGCTCGTTCACCGGAAGGTCCAGTCCCATGCCCACTACAGACTTACGGCTCGCGCCGAGGAGAAGCGGATACCCGAGGGAGTGGAATTTCTGCAGATTATCAATAATTTCCAGATTGTTCTCATAGCTCTTGCCGTATCCGATACCCGGATCCAGGATGATCTTGTCAAAGGCGATGCCCTTGCTGCTCGCGATCTCCAGGGACGCTTCCAGATCCCAGAACATTTCCTCAATCAGGTTGTTGTATCTCATATCCTTGCGGTTATGCGCCAGACAGCAGGGCAGCCCGGACTCCGCGATCACCTGCGCCATATTTTCATCATACTTCAGCCCCCAGATATCGTTAATCATATCGACGCCCGCCGCAATACCCGCCTTCGCCACCTCGGACTTATAGGTGTCAAGAGAAATCGGTACATTAAATCTGGATTTAATCGCTTCGATTACCGGCGTCACCCTGTCGATCTCTTCCTGCACAGAAATCTGCGTGTAACCGGGTCTTGTGGACTCCCCTCCCACATCCACAATATCCATACCATCTGTTATCATTTGTTCTACGTGATATAATGCCTGGTCCAGCTCGTTATACTTTCCTCCGTCAGAAAAAGAATCGGGTGTTACGTTGAGTATTCCCATCACATAAGCATGTCCTTTTGTTCTGAAATCTCTCTGTCCTATCCTCATTTTCCTATCCTCCGTATTCTTTATTATATGATTACTTATCCACAGGATTTCACTTTGCTAAATCCTGATTATACACTTTGTCTTCTCCGACCATACGGAAAAACAGTTCCTGCCACTTCGGGTCTTCCTGAAAACATCCTCTGGACGCCAGTGTCATCGTCCTGCTCCCGGGCTTCTCCACACCCCGCATCGTCATACAGAGGTGTTCCGCCTCCAGCATGACAATCGCGCCCTGCGGTTTCAGGTGTTCCATAACAGCCTCCACGATCTGAATGGTCATCTGCTCCTGGATCTGCGGTCTTCTGGCATAGACCTCCACCGTCCTTGCCAGCTTGCTTAAGCCCACCACCTTCCCGTCCGGGAGATAGGCGATATGCGCCTTCCCGTAAAACGGCATCAGATGATGCTCGCAAATAGAATAAAAGGTGATATTTTTTACCAGAACAATCTCGTTACTCGCCACTGCAAACGTCTTCGCCAGATGCTCTCCCGCGTCCTCGTCCATTCCCGAAAAAATTTCTCCGTACATACGGGCAATTCTGTCCGGCGTCTCACGCAGACCCTCTCTGTTCACATCCTCGCCGATGCCCTCTAAAAGCAGCCTGACCGCCTCTTCAATTTTTGTCTGATCTACCATGGGTATCTCTCCTGATCGTATCTCTGTGCCCGACTACATCCATCAGTTCTCCCAGATAGGAGAGAGAGCCGAAAGCAACGATAACGGCATCCTTATCTTTTCCCGTCAGGAGATACGCAATTTCCACAGCCTCCTGCACGCTGTCCGCCGCAGTCACGGCCTTGTGATACTCCCTCGCCGCCTGCGCCAGCTCAAGCGCCGTCAAGGCGCGCTCCTTAATGGGCGGCGTCACGGTAATAATATGGGACGCCAGCTCAAAGGTATGCCGAATCACTTTGTCATATTCTTTGTCCTGTAACATTCCCATTATATAAATTATTTTCCTGTTTGTAAAATAAAAACGAATACTTTCCGCTAATTTTTTCGCGGCGTCCTCATTATGCGCGCCGTCCGCAATAAAGAGCGGCCTCTTCGCAATCACATCGAACCGGCCCGGCCATCTCGCCTGCAATAGCCCCTGCCTCAGTTTCTCTTCCGGCACTTTATACCCGCATCTTGCAAGCGCAAGAACAGTCTCCACCGCCAGGACGGCGTTCTCAATCTGGAACTGGCCGGGCATGGAGATCGTCAGGTCCTTATACTTATCGTAGTCAAAACTCTGCTTCGTCACGCCGTATCTGATCCTCTTCGCGCGCGATACGTCCGCCGTCAGAAACTTTCCCTTTTTCAAAAAGGCGGACTGCCTCAGAATTTTCATCACTTCCGGGGACTGTTTTACCGATATGGCATAACACTTGTTCTTTATAATGCCGGATTTTGCGAGCGCAATCTCCTCGAGACTGCCCCCCAGAATATCCATATGATCCATGCTGATGGAGGCAAAAACCGCCGCCAGCGTCGTATTTACCACGTTTGTTGCGTCAAGCGCACCGCCAAGGCCGGTCTCCAGCACCACCAGATCGCATTCTTTATCCAAAAAGAATAAGAAGGCGACAGCCGTCTCCACTTCAAAGAGAGTGGGATGTGCCGCCCCCTCCTCCACCATCTGTCCAACCGCCGCCTTTACCGGTTCGAGATACTTGCAAAACCCCGACTGCGTAATTTCGCGGCCGTTTACCTGAAACCGTTCCCTGTAATCCTTCACGGTAGGAGAAATATATCTACCGACCCGGTACCCTGCCTCCTGCATAATTGAGGAAATATAGGCAAGCGTGGAACCCTTCCCATTGGTGCCGGCGATATGTACAAACCTAAGCTGATCCTGCGGATCGCCAAGAATGGCACACAGCCGGCGCATGGTGTCCAGCCCCATAACGCTGCCAAGAGGCCGTAATTCGTCTACATACTGCATGGCTTCACGATAATTCAAGGCTCCTGCTGCTCCTCCCTTTCTTTCCTGGTTCTCTGGTCACAGACTTCCCTGTCACGGCCTGTATAAATACGCCGGACCAGGGCAATACTTTCACTATGAGAAAATTTTTGCACAACTTTATCCACTGCGGTCTGCTGGGGTGGTTCCTGGAAATCACCTTTACGGCCTTTCACGCATTCCGACGCCGGGAAATGACACTGCCCGGCGCAACCTCCATCTGGATGTTTCCCATATACGGACTGGCAGCCTTCCTCGCACCCGTCTGCCGTCTGTTAAAAAACCGCTCCCTGCTGTTTCGGGGACTGACCTACACGGGCCTGATCTTTACCGGGGAGTTTCTCACCGGCATATGGCTGAACCGCCGCGAACTCTGTCCGTGGAACTATGAGCGCTCCCGCTGGAACCTGGCAAAAGTAATCCGCCTCGACTTCGCCCCCTGCTGGTTTGTCACAGGTCTTCTCTTTGAACGGCTCCTTCGGGAAAACGATCCCTCCCTGCGCCCGGACAGACCAAACCACCATTAATCGGCATCCATATCAATGTCATCCGCGTCAATATTCAAAGTATTGAGCGTACGCCTCTTTCTCCGCGCAACTTCGGAAGCATGCAGAATATAGTCCTTGACCTCTTTGGCGTGCTTGATATGTGAAAGATATAGCTGGGGATGCGTATTGTCCCCCGTATAGCATGCCACCGTGCCAAGTCCGAAAATCCGCTCCACCAGACTCGTCTTTAGCTCCACGTCCTGCACCTTATATAAATAACAGTCGTTTTCTGTCGTGTTGAGCAGCCCTGCGTTAATGGTAATCACGCGCTCGTTCACCGTATACTTCGTAAAGGTAAACGGCAGCCCCAAAAACAGCCACCGCTTGCGCTCCACGTACTCCCGCGCATCTTCCTTTTCCTCTATATCCCGCATTTCCTCTCTGTTTTCTTCCATGCCTCTTTTCTCCTCTTTTTAGAATCACATATCTTCTTTTCACTTTACGTTTAGTGTACCACATTCCCCTCTATTTCACAATCTTCACATTGGATCTCGTCCTTTTATCCCACTTGCGTCCCCCTTTTCTTTGTGCTATGATATACAAAATATAGCAAGAAAATAGTAACCACACCACATCATAAGGAGGACGCTGCATGACCGCTAAAGATTGTATCGTAGGACGTAGAAGTATACGGAAATTCAAGGCAGACGCCGTTTCCCACGAACTTTTAGCAGGGATCGTCGAAACCGCTTCCTACTCGCCGAGCTGGAAGCACACACAGATCACCCGCTACATAGCCGTAGAGGGCGCATTAAAGGAAAAGATAGCCAGAGAGTGCACCACCATGTATCCCCCCAACGGAGATATCATTGCGGCAGCTCCCGTACTGATGGCTGTTACCATTATCAAAAACCGCAGCGGTTTTGAGCGCGACGGATCTTTCAGCACTCCCCGCGGCGACGGCTGGCAGATGTACGACGCCGGTATCGCATCCCAGAGCCTCTGCCTCGCGGCATACGAACAGGGGCTTGGTTCCGTGATCCTCGGTCTTTTTGACCAGAGCGAGGCAGAGTCCCTCTTACAGCTTCCTGAAGACAGAGAGCTGGTTGCCCTCATTCCGATTGGCTATCCAGATGAGACGCCTGTAGCTCCCAGACGGAAGCCCGTGGAAGAATTATTAACTTATATGTCATAAACGAAAAAATAGAAGAGAATTATCTCTTCTATTTTTTTCGACCATACTGCAAAGGAGTGACGCATCTTTATGAGACATTTAATGAATCCGCTTGATTTTTCCGTAGAAGAGCTGGACAGGCTCTTTGATCTGGCAAACAGGATCGAGAAAGATCCCGCGAAATACGCACACGCCTGCGACGGAAAAAAACTGGCGACCTGCTTTTACGAACCGAGTACCCGCACGCGCTTGAGCTTTGAAGCCGCCATGCTGAATCTGGGCGGGCAGGTTCTCGGCTTTTCCGACGCCGGATCCTCCTCCGCCGCAAAGGGCGAGAGCGTTTCCGACACGATCCGTATCATCTCCTGTTACGCGGATATCTGCGCCATGCGCCATCCCAAGGAGGGCGCGCCCATGGTAGCGGCGGAGCGCTCCGGCATTCCCGTGATCAACGCGGGGGACGGCGGACACCAGCACCCTACCCAGACACTGACCGACCTGCTTACCATCCGTTCCCTAAAGGGAAGGCTCGGCGGCTTTACCATAGGTCTGTGCGGCGACCTGAAATTCGGCAGAACCGTACATTCCCTGATTAACGCGCTGGTACGCTACCCGGATATCCGTTTCATCTTTATCTCACCCGCAGAGTTGAAAGTACCCGATTATATCACGGATATGCTGACGGAAAAAGATATTCCATACGAGGAGGTCATCCGTCTGGAAGACTGTATGCCGAATCTGGATCTCCTCTACATGACCAGGGTGCAGAAAGAGCGTTTCTTCAACGAGGAGGACTATGTTCGCCTGAAAGATTTCTATATTCTGGATAAGGCGAAGCTGTCCGCGGCGAGGGAGGACATGCTGGTCCTTCATCCCCTTCCCCGGGTCAATGAAATTTCCGTGGAGGTGGACGACGATCCCCGCGCAGTCTACTTCAAACAGGCACAGTACGGTGTCTATGTTCGGATGGCGCTGATCCTGACCCTGCTTGGCATTGAAAAGTAAATTTAATATAGCAGCTGTTATGAAAATTTCCTATAAAACAGAAAAGGAAGGTATCGCCATATGTTAAATGTTGGAAAAATTGAGGAAGGCTTCGTGCTCGACCATATTGAGGCGGGCAAAAGCCTTGAAATTTATCATCACCTGAAATTGGACAAACTGGACTGCACGGTAGCGATCATCAAGAACGCCCGCAGTAATAAGATGGGAAAAAAGGACATCCTGAAGGTAGAATGCGATATCAACACACTCAACCTGGATATCCTGGCTTTTATAGATCATAATATTACCGTCAATGTCATTAAGGACGGGGAAATTGTTGATAAGAAAGAGCTTGTACTCCCCCGGGAAATCCATAACGTTATCAAATGTAAAAACCCGCGGTGCATCACTTCCATTGAGCAGGAACTGCCGCATATCTTCGTGCTGGCGGACGAGGAAAAAGAAATTTACCGCTGCAAATACTGCGAAGAAAAGGCGGGCAATTCCTCTACATGGTAAGCGCCCCGCTGCCCTCTGCTTTCTCCTCAAGCTCTCCCCTCGCTTCACGCAGACAGGAAAGGAGCTTGGGAGAAAACTGGCCGCAGTCTCCCCGCATGATCATATCGTACGCCTCTTCAAACCCGTAGGCGCTTTTATAGCATCTCTTACTGACCAGCGCGTCATAGACGTCCGCCAGGGAGACGATCTGCGCGGACACAGGAATCTCTTCCCCTTCCAGTCCTTCGGGGTATCCCCCGCCGTCGTAGCGCTCGTGGTGATACCTGCAGATCTCATAACTCGCCCTGCCGTATTCCCCTTCCTGTATATCTCCCAGCATAGCGATGATTTCGCACCCTTTTGTTGTGTGCGTCTTCATCACCTCAAATTCCTGCGCGGTGAGCTTTCCGGGTTTCAACAGGATGGCGTCCGGGATCGCAATTTTTCCCACATCATGCAAAGCAGCCGCCGCTGCAATCACATCGACGGCTGCCCTATCCAGTTGATATTCGGGGCATGCTTTCGCCAGATACCCCGCAAGGATTCTCGTAAACTCCTTCACGCGCTTCACATGGTCTCCCGACTCCAGGTTTCGGAACTCCACCACGCTGCTCATGGTTTCTATGATACGTTCGTTCATGCGCCGCAGCTCCTGCGCCTGCTTTTCAAGCACGCTGGTCTGCAGCTTTACCAGTTCCTCCAAATGGCGTTTCGTATAATACTTCCCGCCATCCTTATCATTCGTGCGCGAAACTACGCCCGAATTATTCATAACTATCTCGCTTTCATTTTGTGCGGAGAATGCCCGTACTTTGGGCATTCTCTGGTGCGAAACATAGAAGTTCCAAGTCAGCTATGCTGACTTTGCGATGCCGCCATTGCTACAGGCATTAGAACTTCTTTTCGCACGCTTCTTACGTTGTCAGACCTGTGCCACATCCTTCATGGAGAAGCTGATTCTTCCCATCTTATCCTTGCCGAGGCATACCACCGTCACCTTGTCTCCAAGAGTCAGCACATCCTCCACGCGGTTGATTCTCTCCTTGGCGATCTTGGAGATGTGAACCATACCTTCCTTGCCCGGTGCAAACTCGATAAATGCGCCGAACTCCTTGATGCTCACTACGGTGCCCTGGAAGATCTGCCCTTCCTCAAAGTCCGTGGTAATCATCTTAATCATATCAACAGCCTTGTCCATCATCTCGTGCTCCGTGCCGCAGACGGAAACCTGGCCTTCATCGTTAATGTCAATCTTAACGCCCGTGCGTGCAATGATCTCGTTGATCGTCTTGCCGCGCTGACCAACCACATCGCCGATCTTGTCGGGATCAATCTGGATGGAAATAATCTTGGGCGCATAAGGGCCAACCTCCTTGCGGGGCACGGAAATCGCCGGGCTCATGCAGTTTTCCATGATGAACTCCCTCGCCTCGCGGCATCTGCCGATCGCGCCCTCCACGATAGGCTTCGTCAGGCCGTGGATCTTGATATCCATCTGGATCGCTGTGATACCGTCACGGGTACCTGTTACCTTGAAGTCCATATCGCCGAAGAAGTCCTCAAGCCCCTGAATATCAGTCAAAAGTACAAAATCGTCGTCTGTGTCGCCCGTTACCAGACCGCAGGAGATACCCGCCACCATCTTCTTGATCGGCACGCCTGCCGCCATCAGGGACATACAGGACGCACAGGTGGAAGCCATGGAAGTGGATCCGTTGGACTCAAAGGTCTCCGACACGGTGCGGATCGCATAAGGGAACTCCTCCTCAGAGGGAAGTACCGGAAGCAGCGCCCTCTCAGCCAGCGCGCCGTGACCGATCTCTCTTCTGCCCGGTCCCCTGCTCACCTTCGTCTCGCCTACGGAGTAGGACGGGAAATTGTAGTGGTGCATATATCTCTTGCCCGTGATGTTCGGGTCTAAGCCGTCCACCTTCTGCAATTCCGAAAGAGGCGCCAGCGTACATACATTGCAGATCTGTGTCTGTCCTCTCGTAAACATGGCGGAACCGTGCACTCTCGGAATGATATCCACCTCGGCCGCCAGCGGGCGGATCTGGTCTAACGCCCTGCCGTCGGGACGCTTATGATCTTTCAGGATCATCTTGCGCACGGTCTTTTTCTGATACTGGTATACCGCCTCGCCAAGCACTGCCAGATACTCTTCGTTCTCCGCAAAAGCCTCTTCCAGTCTGGCCGTAATATTTCTGATATTCTCCTCGCGCACCTGCTTTTCGTCGGTGAAGACAGCCGTCTCCATCTCCTCCGGCGTCACGATTTTTTTCATGTCCTCAAACATCTGCTCGGGAACCGCGCAGCTCTCATAGCTGTGCTTCGGCTTGCCCACCTCTGCAACGATCTGGTTGATAAAGGCGATTAACGTCTGGTTCACCTCATGCGCCTTGTAGATCGCCTCCAGCACCTTTGCCTCCGGCACCTCGTTTGCGCCGGCCTCGATCATCATCACCTTCTCCGCGGTGGAAGCCACGGTCATCTTCAGGTCACCCTTGTCCCACTGTTCCTGGGAAGGATTGACGATCAGCTCACCGTCCACCATGCCCATCTGCGTCATCGCGCAGGGACCTGCAAAGGGGATGTCCGAGATACAGGTCGCGATTGCCGTACCGATCATCGCCACCAGCTCCGGGCGGCACTCAGGATCCACGCTCATAACCAGATTGTTTAAGGTTACGTCGTTGCGGTAATCCTTCGGGAATAAAGGTCTCATGGGACGGTCGATCACGCGGCTTGTGAGAATCGCGTTCTCGGAGGGCTTACCCTCTCTCTTGTTAAAGCCGCCGGGAATCTTGCCGACAGAATAAAACTTCTCCTCATACTCCACACTGCAGGGGAAGAAATCAATGCCGTCCCTCGGTTTATCGGAGGCCGTAGCCGTGGATAACACGGTGGTCTCGCCATACTGCATAAAAGCGCAGCCGTTTGCCTGTTTGCCGACTCTGCCGATGTCCACCCGGAGGGTACGCCCGGCGAGTTCTAACGTATAACTCTTGTACATAATCTTCTCTCCTTCTTCTCTCTTCTTTAAACTAGTAGAGCGGATTTAGGGTCGGACCTGCCAACCCTATCTCCGCTCATCATCCCTTATTATTTACGAAGTCCAAGTCTCTCGATCAGTGCACGATATCTCTCGATATCCTTCTCTTTCAGATAGCCGAGCAGTCCGCGTCTCTGACCTACCATCTTCAGAAGTCCTCTTCTGGAATGATGATCCTTCGGATTCTCCTTCAGATGCTCTGTCAGCTCCTGAATCCTTGCCGTCAGAACCGCTACCTGTACCTCAGGTGAACCCGTGTCACCCTCAGATCTGGCATACTCTTTGATAATCGCTGTCTTCTTTTCCTTAGAAATCATAGTTTCTCCTTTCCTTCAGGGTGCTGCCCTGATAACCGCCTGACACCAAGAAGGGGTCGGAGTGTCCCGCCTCTGCGTGTCGGCTGAAATTCATACCGTCATATTTTACCACAGTGTTTCTTCATTGTAAAGCCCGTATTATGTATCCTTGCAATAATTTCATCGTACTGCCCGTACATCTTCTGCACTTCGTTTTCCAATATATAATAGTGGCGGACATACGGAACAAGCAGCACAAGAAACGCCGCCACCACAAAAAGCCAGCTTCCCGCGCCCTCCGTCCCAAGCGCCATCAGAAGAAACGCCATTCCTATGGACAGTACGGCAAACAGGGCGAAAATCACCGTGACAATCAGGTGAATCAGTCTCTCATGCTGAAAAAATCCCACCTGCACGAGATGTTCCTCCCTGATCCTCTCCCAGTCGGCATCCCCCTTCAAAAGCAGCTCATCCATATATTTTCTATATGTTAAAATCCGTTTTTCCATCTTTTTCCCTGTTCCCAAACATTCTGTGCCAAAGGGCTGGAAATCTTCCAGCACTGTCTCAGTCGTACAGTACCCTCACCGCCTTAAAAGGCGAGCGGTAGGATACGTTGGAAATCTTAATTCCCGTCTTGGGGCTGCTGGCATGAACCACCTGCCCGTTTCCGATATAGATCGCCACATGGTTGATGGTTTTACCCTTCGCGTAAAAGATCAGGTCGCCCGGCTTAGCCTCCGAGACCTTGATCGTGGTGCCGCAGTTTGCCTGCGTTCTGGAAGTCCGGGGCAGTTTCACGCCGTACTTCTGAAAAACCTTCATCACAAAGCCGGAACAGTCCGCTCCCTTCGTCAGGCTGGTGCCGCCCCACACATAAGGGTTCCCGATAAATTCCTTCGCATACTGGCAAATATCCACCCGGATGTCGGAAACACCCTGTCCGTAGAGCAGCTCCGTCATGGTGACCGCCGTGCCAAGCTCCGCGCTGACTTCCACATACTCCGCGGAGACATATACCTCGTCATCATCTAACAGCACCTTAACCCAGTCGCCCTCCACGGCCGCCACTTCCAGTTCCTCACCCTGCGCTACTAACGTAATCACCTCTGAGTCTGTGTTCGCCTCAGCCCTCACATTCAGGCCGTCGGTAGTCACCTTCGCGACGGTGACCGCCAGTTCCTCCGCCTTAAACTTGGCGGGAACGCCCGTCAGCAGATATTCCAGGCTCACGTACCCCTCCACGCTGCCAGACTTGATATGCGCCCACGTATCGTCCGTGTCGATCACCTCACAGGCGGCGTTTCTGGGCAGTTTCCCGACGAGCCTGCCGTCCTCCGCGGCAATGGCGCGTATATTCAGGTTATCGCTCACATCTGCAATCCCCAGGTTCGTATAGCCCCAGTTAGCGTTCTTCGCCCGCTCATAGGCAAGTTCATAGTCCTCCGCCGTCTTATCGGAAATCAGGATCGCGCTCGACCCGATGGCGTCCCCGTCCAGAACATCCTGCGCCGTCTCCATGTCGTCCTCAGCGCCTGCCTCCAAACTGTTGCCGCTGACCTGCCCGGATTCCCCGGAAGACTCCTTGTCCAGCTTCAACTGCCCGATGGGCAAAAGATCAGGTACAGGCATGGATGCCTGTACCGTAAATGGCGTCTGCATAAGCATAACGCCCGCTATTATAAGTAAAACTTTCCGTCTCTTCATTCGGAACCAAATCCTCTCTGTTATCTGACGCATCTTCTAATTCGGCTCAAAATAGCTGTTTGCAAAAGCAATGTTTGTGGCGTGATCCGCCACTCTCTCAAGCCCCGACACGATATCCGAGAACATCGCGCCCGCCTCGGGCGTACACTCATTGTTGGAAAGCCGCTCGATATGACGCTGCTGCAGCTCCTTTTCTTTCTCGTCAATTGCCTCTTCCAGATTTCTGATATCCTCCACATGCTCCTCCGTGCTCTTGACAAACATCTCAAAGGAGAAGCGTAAAAGCGTATTGACCATATCTATCATCTCGCCCAGCTCCCGCTGCGCCGCCTTGGAAAAGCCGACGCCGGTCTTTTCCCTCTGTACTGCTGCGTCCACGATGTTCTCCGCATGGTCGCCGATACGCTCAATATCGTTTACCACATGGAACAGCGCGCCGATGCTCTTCAAATCCTCAATCGGCAGGGTTGTCTGGTTAATCTTCACCAGATAGTTGGTGATGGCGTGGCTTAGGAAGTCGATATTCTTCTCTACCTCATAGACTTCGTCGATTTCCTCCTGATCGAGCGTAATCAGCGCGTTCATGGCGCGGTTTAAGTTTTCATTCGCAAGGGAACCCATTCGGTCGAGCTCCTTGATAACCTCCACTACCGCCGTGGCAGGATTTAAGACCACTTTCTCACCGATATACTTAAGCTGGTAGCTGTCCCGATAGCCGATCTTCTTGTCGTCGCCGGACACCAGCACATAGGTCAGCTTCACGATCTGCTTGATAAAAGGCATCATAATGATAACCTGAAACACCTTAATCAGTATATGGGCATATGCAACCATCCTGCCCGGATCGCCATGGGCCAGAATGGAGAGTCCGCCGACAATCTGGTCTACAGCCAGCGAGAATATTATGTAAACTATAATTGTACCTATCACATTGAAAATCAGATGAATTGCCGCGGCCCGCTTTGCGTCCTTCTTACCATTCAAGGAGGCTAGCAGCGCGGAAGTACAGGCGCCGATATTACAGCCAAGGATGATATACATGCCGATATCCATGCTCATCAGTCCCTGATTTGCAAGAAGCACCATGATGCTGACCGTCACGGAGGAACTCTGGATCACCGCCGTCAGTATGGTTCCCAGAAGAACCGCCAGAATCGGGGATTTGAGGGAAGCGAACATAAGAAGCACCGCCGGGGAATCCTTCATGCCTGACATCGCGCCCGACATAGTGCTCAGTCCCATAAAGAGAACGCCAAAACCGATAATGACCTCTCCCCATTGTGAAACCTTCTGCTTCTTTACAAACATAATGATAAGCACGCCCATAAGCAGAATCACGGGAGCCGCCTTCTCCAATTTAAAGGAAACGAGGAGCGCCGTTACCGTCGTACCGATATTTGCGCCGAAGATCACGCCCGCCGCCTGCGTGAGCGTCATCAGGCCCGAATTGACAAAACTGACCACCATGACCGTACACGCCGAGGAGGACTGTATTACCGCCGTAAAGAACACACCCACCAAAATTGCAGTAAAGCGGTTGGTCGTCAGCCGCTCCAATATCCCTCTCAGCTTCGCGCCCGCAACTTTCTCGATGCTGTCGCTCATAATGCGCATACCATACAGGAACAGCCCCAGGCCGCCCGCCATGGAAAGAATGATAGATACACTCATCTTGATTCAGACATCCTTCCTTTGTTCTTTTCCCCATTGAAAAGCTACACGGTTCTATTGTATCGAAAAAAAAATCCTCTTACAACCCCTTACGACAAAAAAAGACTTATTAAAACTTTCTTCCCGCCTCCACGTCAGCCTCAATCTGCTGCCGCAGCGCCTCCACACTTTCAAAAGCCCTCTCCGCCCTGCGGAACGCAAGAAGCTCCACCGTCATATCCCTGTCGTAGACTTCTTTCGCAAAATCGTAGAGATAAGTCTCCACGCCAAGAACTTTCTCCTCTGATACCGTCGGCTTATATCCCACATTGGAGATCCCCCGGTAAACCCTTTCGCCGAGTTTCGCCCTGGAATAATAAACGCCGTTTGGCGGCAGAAGTTTACGCTCATCCGGCAAAAGATTCGCCGTCGGCATACCGAGCTTCCGCCCAAGCTGTCTGCCGTGTACCACCTTGCCATTCACACAGTAAGGGGCTCCCAGCATGGCGGAAACTTTTTCCATATCTCCCTCCCGGACTGCCTGCCGCACTCTGGTAGAGCTGACTTCCTCCCCGCCCACACGGACTTTGTCGATCAGCTCCACCTCATAGCCATAAGTTCCGGCATATTGGGCTAAAAGCGCATAGTCTCCCGCGCCGCCCCGCCCGAAAGAAATATCCGGCCCCGCACAGAGATAGGCAGTCTGCATCTGCCCGGCCAGATAGCGGGCCACAAACTCCGCCGGCTCCGTCGCCGCCGTCTCACGGTTTAAGGGAAATTCGATCAGCACGTCTATTCCCAGCCGTGAAAACATCTCCCTCTTCTCCTCTCTGGTAGACAGTTCCTTCGTCTCCCCGCCGAAAAAGGACGCCGCCGAAGTGTCAAAGGTAAAGACCACGGTAAGGAGCCCTTTTTCCTTCTGTTCCAGCACCCGTTCTAAAAGTCGGCGGTGTCCCAGATGAATCCCGTCAAACTTCCCCAGCGCAACGGCGCTTCTGTCTTCCAGATGAAATTCTGTCGTGTTATCTATAATTATCATGCTGTCTTTCCTGCCCAAGATTGCTTCCGTGCCGCACCTGTAATAGCGAATACCTTTGCGCTCACAGAAACATTTTTACGGGTCTTGCCTCTTTCGCACCCGCATTGTACTCATAAATTCCGTAAAACCGCCCCGCCTCGTCGTACATCCGCAGCCGCTCCTTCTCCTGCAGAGAAACGTGCTCTCCAAGCATCCCTGCCGGGATCTTATTCCCGTTCTCCAAAAGCCGGCGCGCCTCCGGCATCACCTTCACTTCCCTGCAGCTTTCAAAAACGGCGTCAGGCGGAATTATAACGCTCGATATTTTATCCTCATCCCGCAGTTTCTCAATCTCTGAGAGCCGCAGTGCGTCTTCCATTCCAAAAATGCCGACCCGGCTTCGCGTCAAGGACGCCATAGCGCCCCCGCATCCGAGCTGCTCCCCGATATCATGGCAGAGCGTCCGAATATAGGTGCCTTTCGAGCAGACCACACGGAAACGGACCACGGGCAGATTCATCTCCAGAATTTCCAGTTCCCGGATCTGCACCATGCGCGGGCTGCGCTCCACTTCCTTTCCCGCCCTTGCAAGTTCATAAAGCTTTTTTCCGTTCACCTTGAGGGCCGAGTACATAGGCGGAATCTGTTCGTAGTCGCCAAAAAAACTCAGGATACACTCCCGTACTTTCTCCTCCGTAAGCGAAGCGAGCGCTTCCTCTTCCGCGTGAAATAACACCCGTCCCGTTAAGTCCTGGGTATCTGTCGCCACTCCCAGACGGAGCGTGGCTATATACTCCTTGTCCCAATCCGTCAGCATATCGCACAGTTTCGTGCCCGAACCAAAACATACAGGAAGCACGCCGACCGCTTCCGGGTCGAGTGTCCCTGTATGCCCTATTTTCTTCTGTTTACAGATGCCACGGAGCTTCGCCACCACATCATGGGACGAAAACCCCGCCTCCTTATAAACATTCATGATCCCATTATACATAAACGCCCCTGTCTCTTTCCGGCGGTCCGCCGCATGCCCTCTGCCATGCGCATAGGTAAACGCCCTATGCCTGTTTCTGCGAGTCTTTCCAGTTAAGCTGGGCGGCAATCTCCCGCGACAGGTTGTTGATATTGTCATGGTATGTACCGTTCATCATGCACCCTGCTGCGCGCACATGACCGCCGCCGCCAAATTTCAAGGCAACCTCCGCCACATTGACAAGACCGTTTGAGCGCATGCTCACCTTGTACTCCAATGTGCCGGTCTCATACATAAAGATGGCGCAGTCCACACCCTTCACGCCCTGCAGCTGATTGACGATGCCGTCCAGGTCCTTCGGGCCTACGCAGTAAAACTCCATCATGCGCCGGCTTACCATGCTGACAATACACCTGTCGTCCATAAAGCGCACGCTGCCCAAAATCGCCCTGCCCATGATCTGTGTCTGGAAATATGTCTTCTCATAGAAAGTCTCTTCTATCAGTGCAGAAAAATCAAATCCAAATTTAAGTAATTCAGCCGCTATCTGCATCGTGCGGGGGGACGTGTTGGAATAACGGAACACACCCGTATCATGGGCAATCCCGATATAGACAGCCTTAGCGATCACCTCATCCACCAGTCCCGGCTCCATCAGCTCATAGAGCAGTTCCGCCGTGGAACTTTTCTCCGGCTCTATGATATTCACGTCGCCGCAGCCTGTATTGCTGATATGATGGTCAATATTGACACGTCTCTTTGCCCGCCTGTAAATGGGCAGCGCGTCTCCCAGCCGCTCGTCGTTACAGTCCAGTGCAAAGAAAACGTCATAGACTTCATCAGTATTAAATTTTGATTTAATATCCTCTATTCCTTCCAAAACATGAAACGGTGTGGGCGGCTCCTCCAGATACACGTCAACCCTCGCTTCGGGCAGTTCCTTTTTCAAATAATGGTACAGCGCCATAACCGAACAGACGCAATCCCCGTCAGGTCTCATATGTCCGCCTATCGCTACTGTCTTCGCATCCTTTAAATCATCAATCCTCTTCATTTTTACTCCCTTTATCAAACTCTGCGGCTTTTCGGTCCGATGCCACCACTTCCTCAATCCGCTTCGACATATTCACCCCATAGGCGATAGACTGATCCATAATGAAATGAATCTGCGGCGTATTTCGGAGGTTGATGGTTCTCGCAAGCTGCCCGCGTATATACCCCTCCGCGCTCTGAAGCCCTGCCAGCGTATCCGCCTGCGCTTTCTCATCGCCAAGCACGCTGACCCACGCCTTGCATGTCTTCAAATCCGGGGCAACTTCCACCGCCACCACCGAGGTCATCGGCGCAATCCTTGGGTCTTTGATCTCCCCGCGGATAATCTGCGCCAACACTCGCTGTACCTCCCCGTTGATACGGGTATTTTTAACACTGTTTTTACGCATTCCTGTAAGTTCCTTCCTCTGCGCTTCATTTATAACACTCGCTATTTTATCTTGGCACTTCCACCATGATATAAGCTTCCACGATATCCAGCTCTTCCATCTTGTCGAAGCCCTCAAACACAAGGCCGCACTCAAAACCGGCTTTTACTTCCTTCACATCATCCTTGAAGCGTTTCAGGGATGCAAGTTCACCCTCATAAATCTGCTCATCGCCTCTGCGGATACGGATCTTACATCCTCTCTGGAACTCGCCGTCAAGCACATAGGAGCCTGCGATATTGCCGATAGCGGACGCCTTGAAGATCTGGCGCACCTCCGCATGGCCGATCACCTTCTCCTCAAAGATCGGGTCTAACATACCCTTCATGGCCGCCTCGATATCCTCGATTGCCTGATAAATTACCTTGTAGAGACGTACATCCACGCCCTCGCGCTCCGCCACAGTCTTCGCCTGCGCGTCCGGCCGCACGTTAAAGCCGATGATAATTGCCGAGGACGCCGAAGCCAGCGACACATCCGATTCGTTGATTGCGCCCACACCGCCGTGGATGCATTTCACAACCACTTCCTCGTTGGTCAGCTTCATCAGGCTCTGTTTTACAGCCTCCACACTTCCCTGTACATCCGCCTTGACAATCAGGTTCAGTTCCTTTAAATTGCCCTCCTGAATCTGGCTGAACAGATCATCCAGGGACATCTTCGTCTTAGTATCTGCAAGCATCTCCTCTTTATGCTGCGCCATATAGGTTTCTGCATAAGATTTCGCGCTCTTGTCGTTTTCATGGACGATGAACACCTCACCGGCGCTTGGCACATCGGACAATCCCAGAATCTCAACGGGTGTGGAAGGCTTCGCCTCCTTCACGCGCCTGCCCTTGTCGTCTATCATCGCCCTCACCTTGCCGTGGCTTGCGCCTGCGGAGATAAAGTCGCCCACATGGAGCGTACCCTTCTGCACCAGCACCGTGGCGACAGGACCCCTGCCCTTGTCGAGCTCTGCCTCGATCACCAGACCTCTCGCGTTTCTGTCCGGATTCGCCTTAAGCTCCAGAATCTCAGCCGTGAGCAGGATCGTCTCCAGAAGATTTTCAATGCCCTCTCCCGACTTGGCGGAAACCGGCACAAACTCTGTCGATCCGCCCCAATCCACCGGGATCAGCTCATATTCTGTCATCTCCTGTTTTACGCGGTCAATGTTTGCATTTGGCTTATCAATCTTATTTACGGCTACGATAATCTCGATTCCCGCAGCCTTTGCATGGTTGATGGCCTCCACTGTCTGGGGCATAACGCCGTCGTCAGCCGCAACTACCAGCACTGCGATATCCGTAGAGTTTGCGCCGCGCATACGCATTGCCGTAAACGCTTCATGGCCCGGCGTATCCAAGAAGGTAATGCTCTGTCCCTTCACGCTTACCGTGTACGCGCCGATGGCCTGTGTGATGCCGCCTGCCTCCTTATCCGTCACATTCGTCTTACGGATCGCGTCAAGCAGGGAAGTTTTACCGTGGTCCACATGTCCCATGACACAGATAACCGGGGGACGCGTCACCATCGTTGCGGCATCCTCTTCCTCCTCGCGCAGGAGCTCTTCGATCACATCGACCTTGACTTCCTTCTCACAGATAATCTCATACTCAATGGCGATATTCTCCGCCTCTTCAAAGCTGATATCTGAATTTAAGGTAACAATCTGCCCCTGTAAAAAGAGCTTCTTGATAATCGCCGAGGGCTGGATCTTCATCTTATCAGCCAGCTCCTTGATCGTCAGGGTATCGGGAACCGTAATTACCTTGATCTGCTCTTCCTTGGACTCCTCGGGCTTTTTCTCCGGCTTAATGAAGCGGCCCGCCTTGTTGCGGTTTTTAACCGCAGCGTCGTCCTCCTCATAGATATGGTCCTTCTTCGACCGTTTATCCCTTTCCTGGTTTACCCTGCGCTTTTCCTCGTCCCTGTGCTTTTCCACATCCTTGCCGGGCGCCTCAGCGACAAAGTCCTTCGGACCGTTATTTTTCTTAAATCGATTGTCCGGCCCGCCATTTCCTCTCTGAGGGCGGTCACCACCGCCACTGTTCCTGCCGCCAGAGAAGGGAGCGCCGCCACTCTTGCGATCACCCTGACCGCTGTTATAATTCGGCCTGCCCTGACCCTCAGGTCTGCGATTTTCTCCTGCACTTTCCACTCTCCCCTGTCCGGGAGCCGGTTTGTTTCCGGCCGCCATATTTTTACTGTTTTCCCGTTTCTCCTGCTGCCTCTGCTCCAGACGCCTCTCCTGCTGCTGTTTCTGCCTGACATCATAAGGCTCCGCCGTCACAGGAATCGGCTTCTGTGTAGGACGTATAATCTTATGGGGCGTATTCTGGGGCTGCACCGGCCGCGCGCCGTTAGACATCGGCCTGCTGTTTCCGTTTCCGCGGTTCTGCCCGCTGCCTCCGCCCTGGGACTGCCTGCCGCCCATCTTGGAATTATGGGGATTGCTCACGAAGATGATCCGTTTCTTCTTGGGCGTTTCGCCTTTGCCCTCTCTTTTCTCATTCCCTGCCACGGGTTTTTCGGCCGCCGGCTTCGTCTGGGGATTTTTCTCATCTCCGGCCGGAGAAGCCGTTTTCTCCTTTGCGGCAGCTTCCGCCTTCTGCGGCTTTTCCTCCGTTTTCTGCGCCTTTTCTTCCCCGGTATTTGACGCCGGCTTTTCTCCTGCAGCGCCAAACTCCTTTCTCACTAACGCAATCGCATCATCCTCAATCGAGCTTTGCGCCACCTTCACCTCATATCCCCTGGCCTGCAGAAAATCAATCAGTTCCTTACTCTTCCTGTCTAACTCTTTCGCAAGCTCATGTACTTTCATCTTCGCCATACTTACTACCTCCAACTATTCCGAATCTCCTAAATGCTTCCGTATCGAATCTGCAAATCCCTCATCTGTCACCGCAAGAACCGATCTCTCGTCCTTGCCCATGGAATGTCCCAGCACTGCCTTCGTCCCATGGAACGCACAGGGAACCTCATAATAATTACACATGTTACTATACTTTTTTCTGGTATTACCTGACGCATCCTCAGCTATGATGACCAAAGCAGCCTTACCTTCCTTGACAGCTGCCTCCGTTGCAAATCCGCCACTGACAACATTTCTGGAGCGTGCGGCAAGTCCCAGCATGGATAATACCTTATCCTTCCCCGGTATCTGCTTCATGCCTGCCCTCCTCAAACTCCTTCTCCAGATTCTCGTATATTTCATCCGGTATGCGCATCTTGAAGGACCGTTCCAGTCCCTTGTTTCTTCTGGCTTTCGACAGGCATTCGCCGTTCTTACAAAGGTAAGCGCCCCTGCCGTTCTTTCTCCCGGTCATATCCAGACTGACTTGCCCCTCCGCACTCTTCAACACGCGCATCATCTCTTTCTTATCCTTCATCTCTCCACAGCCCACACATTGCCGCAGGGATACTTTTTTTGCCATACCGCTCCTCTTTTCACCTGATTCCGCATTCGCAGAATCCCAAATCAGCATGGAGAATACTGTATCTCTGGCATTCTCACTCTACGCTTTCCTCGTACGCCTCGCCATAGCCCTCCTCGTCATAGCCCTCTTCACTGTAGTCCTCATCGCTGTAACCCTCTTCGTCATACTCCTCATCGTCGTAGACATAGTCCTCATAACGGAAGCCGGGCGCGTCCTTGGCCTGCGTCTCGCTCTTAATATCAATCTTATACCCGGTCAGTCTTGCCGCCAGCCTTGCATTCTGCCCCTCCTTACCGATGGCAAGGGAAAGCTGGTAATCCGGCACCACCACCTTTGCCGTCTTCTCGTCGGGATCGGCAAATACCGCCACGATCTTAGCCGGGGACAGTGCGTTCTGGATCAGGTTGCCCGGGTTTTCATCCCAGTTTACGATATCAATCTTCTCCCCGCACAGTTCATCCACAATGGAATTGACCCTCGCGCCGTTGATGCCCACACAGGCGCCCACGGCATCCACGTTTGGATTGTTGGAGCGCACCGCAATCTTCGTCCTGCTGCCCGCCTCCCTCGCAATGCTCATGATCTCCACCGTGCCGTCCTTGATCTCCGTCACCTCAGACTCGAAAAGACGTTTCACCAGCTCAGGATGCGTGCGGCTCACCAGGATCCTCGGCCCCTTGGGGGTATTTCTCACCTCCAGAATATAGACCTTAATTCTCTCCGTCGGGCGGAAATGCTCGGTGCGCACCTGCTCGTTCTCATTTAAAATAGCGTCCGCCTTGCCCAGATTGATGGAGATGTTCTTGCCCATGTAGCGCTGTACAATGCCCGTCACCACATCTTTCTCCTTCTCAAAATACTGGTTGTAGATAACGCTTCTCTCCTCCTCACGGATTTTCTGCAGGATCACGCTCTTGGCGTTCTGGGTGGCAATGCGGCCAAATTCCTTGGAGCGGATCTCCACGCGGACGATGTCACCTGTCTTTGCCTTGGGGTCAATCTCCTTCGCCTCCTCGGGGGAAATCTGCATGACCGGGTCTTCTACCTCATCCACAACTTCCTTCTCCGCGTAACAGTAGTAATCGCATGTTTCTCTGTCGATTTCCACCTTCACGTTGTCCGCCTTGCCGAAATGATTCTTGTAAGCGGTGATCAGCGAATTTTCTATCGCCTCAAAAAGCGTATCCTTGCTGATCTCCTTTTCCCGTTCCAGAATCTCCAGCGCCTCCATTAATTCCTTATTCATTTTCCATTGTCCTCCTATGTTTCCTTCCTAATGAAAAAATCGTCGCTTTAAAAATCCAGTGCAAGTCTGACCACTGCAATGTCAGACCTCTCAAATGTACGCGTGCCGCCCTCCTGTTCAATGGTGACAGTCCCGGCGTCAAATGCCTTTAAAATCCCGGAAAACTCTTTCTGCCCGTCAATGGGCTTATAGGCTTTCAGTTCTACCGCCTCTCCCAGGCTTTTCTCCATATGTCTGTCTTTCTTTAAAACCCTGCCGAGTCCCGGGCTGCTGACTTCCAGAATATAAGCGTCCGGAATAAAATCCTCCGCGTCAAGCGCATCAGATAAAGCGCGGCTCACATTCTCGCAGTCCTGAATGTTTACACCCGCTGTCTTGTCGATATAAACCCGCAGATAGTAATCCTTGCCCTCCTTCACATACTCCACATCATAAATTTCCACACCATACTGCTCCACAATCGGAGTAAGAAGGTGTTCCGTCTTTTCCTCGTATGTCTCCCGTTTTGACATAACATCCTCCTGCACGGAAAAGAGCGGACTCGCAAGTCCACTCTTTATCTTTATAACTATTCTTGATTCTTCTGTATTATAACACCCTTTTTCTTCCATTGCAAGTGTTTTTCAATCCCGCACGATTTGACAGCGCGGCGGATATCCTTTACTCTATAGATAGTTTTCAATTACGGGGGAAAAACCATGACCAACAAACGTAACCGCCTTTTGCTGCTGCATCTGCTCCAGAGTTTCCTTACTACCTGGGCTTTGATGAAGGCATCCCGCATGGAGCCGGGCAATATTCTTACCTTTGTCTTCTATCTGCTGGTATTCTTCTTCTACAGGCACGTAAACCGCAGGATGGACATGTTACAGGTGTCCAACCGCGTGGCGCTGCTTACGGCGGTCGTTTTCACGTCCCTCTATATGCTCGTGGATTATCCGCATTATGTAGAGCTGCTCACAAGCAGGCTCTACCGTTTCATTGTTTTGTCTGTCATTTTCGCGGGCTTTGTCTGCCTGTTTTACTATCTGCTGCACTTTTTATATTCCTATGCCTGCGACAGAAAAAGGCTGTACCGTGCGCTGCTCACCCGCTATCAGGATGTGCCCTATGCCTATGAAGGCAGCCGTCCGCGCATTTCCGCCTGCTTTTCGGCGTTTGCAAACTTTATCCGCAGCCATACGGCTCTCTGCGCTTTTCTGTGCTGCCTGTTCTGCTGGCTCCCATACTATCTTTACCAGTATCCGGGCATCATGACCCCCGACAGCATCAACCAGTTTGAACAGATTCTGGGCGTAATTCCCTGGTCGAACCACCATCCATGGGTCCACACGCTGGTTTTCGGCTTTTTCTATCACATCGGCTATGCACTCACAGGCAATATGGTTACCGCCGTATCCGTCTACACCTTTTTCCAGATGTGCCTGCTTGCCGGAAGCGTCGCCTATTTTATCTCCACGCTGCGCTCCCACAAGATCAGGCCCTTCGTCCTGCTGCTGATCATGGCTTTCTATGCGCTGATTCCCTACCATGCCGTCTTTTCCGTCACAGTCTGGAAAGATATTCCCTTCGCGGCGGCGGTTCTCTTTTTCAGCTGCGCCATCCTGCGGCTGTCCGTGCAGAACAGAGTCTGCGCCGGCAATCTTCTCGTATTTATTATATCAGGTGTTATGATATGTCTGTTCCGCTCAAACGGCTGGTATGCCTTTCTTCTTGCCACACCCTTTCTGCTCTTCGGTTTCCGTCACAAGGCTAAGGCCGTCTATCCGCCGCTCTTTGCGGTCCTCGTCATCGCCGTGACCGTCAAGTACCCGGTCATGAATGCCTTCGAAGTGCAGCAGCCGGATTTCATTGAGTCCGTCAGCATTCCCATGCAGCAGATTACGGCTGTTATTTGTAATGACAGATACCTTTCCGAAGAGGAGCTCGCCCTGATAGAAGAGGTGGTTGACCTTACATACATCCGCGATCTCTACAATCCCATCTTTGCGGACAACATCAAAGAACTCGTCAGAGCAGGCAATCAGGACTATCTGGTCGCCCACAAAAACGAGTTCTTAAAGCTCTGGATTGATCTGGGTCTGCGCTATCCCGGCGACTATCTCACCGCCTACGTGAACCAGACCTACGGTTACTGGTACCCCGACTCCTTCTACCTGGTGGCGGAGGCCGAGGGCGTCAGCGCCACGGACCTTGGTGTATCGCACACCCCCCTGATCGGCGGTCCTCTGGTCATCAAAGCGAAAGAAATCGCCGTCAAGATGGGCAGCATGGTTCCCATATACGGTACGCTCTGGAGCATGGGTGTCGCCTGCTGGGTTCTGCTTTTCAGCATCAGCGTCTCTATTATCCGCCGGGACTACCACAGGCTGATCTGCTATCTGCCGGGCGTTTCCCTGCTTCTTTCCGTGCTTGCCGCCACACCCGTGGCCACGGAATTTCGCTATGTCTATTTTCTGGTGCTCTGTCTGCCCTTTTATCTGATCACGGCAATCCTGCCGGAGGAAGTGGACGCGCCTGTCTGAGTAAGGGCCGTTGCAAACACTGTACCCGTTTCCCACATGATCCATTGCCGGAAGAAGAGGCCCCGCTGTCCCGGCATTCCGTCTATGGCAGAAAGACACAGTCTCCCGTCTTCAGATGCAGATATTTCGTATCTCCCCCGTTCTGTGCCAGGCGCTCCTGCGCCACATCCCCGGTACAGTGGTTAAAGCCCGCCGTCTCAATCCCCATATCACCGAGTATTTTCATCGTTTCCACAAGTCTTGCTTCGTCCGCCTCCACCAGATGGGAGCCGCCAAAAACCGCATGCACCGGCTTCCCGAAACGTTCACTCACACTCTCCGTCATATTTAAGATACCCGGATGGCTGCATCCTGCAATAACTATCAGTCCTTTAACATCCTCGATCACCAGGCAGACCTCATCCGGGAACTCGTCTTCCACCATGCCTGCCTCCGTCTGTCTTACAAAGCGGGCAGGCGGCTTCTCAAACCCATACTTTCTCTCAAAGCCTCCCGCCACATGACAGCCGGGAAAAAGTGTGAGCGTCCCCTCACAGGTCAGATGGCTGATCTCTTTCTTCTCCAAGAGCTCCTGCCCGAAACCGCATCCCAGATAGGTATACTTTTCACCGTCACGGGCATATTTTCCCTCAAAGAACCGGGGCCCTGTCACAAGCGGTGCACGTACGCCGTGGGATACCATGTCCGGGTAGCCGCCCGCATGGTCGTAGTGGCTGTGGCTCAGGATCACATAGTCCACGTCCTTTAAAGACACATGCATCTTCACCGCGTTTTTGCGCGCCGCCTTTCCCGCGCTGCAGTCAAACAGAATCTTTCTGCCCCCTGTCTCCACCAGAAAGGACAGCCCGTGCTCCGCAGTGAGCGCCCTGTTGCGGGAGAGATTATTTTCCAATAATGTTCGCAGAATAACCATCGTTCTATTTTCCTTCTCCCTTATCTTCCTATTTCCTTTTACCTTCTTAGCTGCATCGCCGTCCGGCTTCATCGCCTGATCAGCAGTACCGCCACATCATTCACATTGGTGCCCGTCGCGCCCGTGACAAGAAGCCCTTCCGTCTTTTGCAATGCATGGTAGGCGTCATTGTCCTGCAGCACGTCATAGATGGATATCCCTTCCGCAGCCAGTTTCTCCTTCGTAGCCGCATCGCAGTAGCCGCCCGCCGCATCGGTCGGGCCGTCCGTTCCGTCGCTCCCAAAACTGAACACCGCCGTACCTGTAAGACCCGCGATTTCCTCCGCCGCCGCAAGCGCAAGCTCCTGATTCCTGCCGCCCTTTCCTCTGCCTGTCAGATGCACTACCGTCTCACCGCCCGCCAGAAAAGCAAGGCTCTTTTCCGTCCCCTGATAAGTCTTTGCAATGGCTCCTATAAACCGGCCCGCCTCCCTCGCCTCACAGGCAAGCCGGTCCGTCAGAACGGTCGTTTCATATCCCAGTTCCGCGCAGGCATGGGCCGCCGCCCGGCACAGCCCGGACACACTGCCCGTAATCTGTGTCTCCACATTGGCAAGCGTCTTTGGCGTCTCCTTTCCCAGCAGTTCCCATGCCTCATCCGTCAGTTTCAGCCTGTATTTCTCAGCAATCGCCACCGCTTCCCCGCATGTGGAAGAATCCGGGTACGCCGGACCTGACGCGATCATATCAAGCGGATCGCCAAGAATGTCGCTCAACACAACACTGTACACATGCGCCGGCGCACAGGCAAGCGCAAACCGCCCGCCCTTCACCGCCGAAAGGCGCTTGCGTATCGTATTCATCTCCACAATATCCGCCCCGCAGGCAAGGAGCTGTCTCGTAATATCCTGAAGTTCCGCCCCGCTCACAAAGGGTTTCTCAAAAAGAGCCGAACCGCCCCCTGAAAGCAGGAACACCACCTCATCCTCCGCCGTCGCCTTCGCCGCCAGTTCCAGCGCCGCCTGTGTCGCCAAAAAGGAGTTTTCATCCGGCACCGGATGCCCCGCTTCAAAACACTGCATCCGTGGAATTTCACCTTTCACATGACCGTATTTTGTCACCACCACGCCCGCTTCGATTCTGTCGCCCAGCATATCCGCCGCGGCCCTGGCCATCTGCCAGCCCGCCTTTCCGACAGCCACCATATAAAGTTTTCCCTTGCCAAATTTCCGCCCTGTAAGGGCTTTCCGCACAGCCTCGTCCGGCAGTACCGCCTGAATCGACTTTCTGACGATCTGTTCCGCGTCTTCCCGCAATGTCATATACTTCTCCGAATCCGTATAAGTTTCCCGCTGCTTTTTTACTATACTACATTTATAATCTTTTGTATATGCCGCCGTTATTTGTCCCAAATCCTCTCCCCGCCATCTCCCCAAATGTGATAAGCGAAATTCCGTTCGATTTTTTCCATAATTTCTTTTAAAATTTCATAGACACCCCCCTTCTCTTATGCTATATTCAATCTACCCGGAGAGAATAACTGACATACCATAAACGATGTCATGCTTGTGCTGTCATCCAACACACGAAAGGAGATACAAAATGACAGACAGCCGTGATCGAAAATCGGACAATCCATACGGAATTGATGCTCGAAAATGAGATCCGCGTCAATATCAAGCGGGTAGCTGAAGGTCATCTCGATCTTTCCCGGATTTTCCATGAGGCAATGGAGCCCAACTCCGAAGTTGAAATGCTTGCGCTCAGGGTTGGCATGCTCGAATCGGATATGCGGAAAGTAAAATCAAAATTGGCATAAAAAATACCGCAAACCGCATAAAATGAGGTTTCCGGCATCCTTTAGGGTTGGGCTGTTCTAAAACAGTCAACAGCTCGTAGGGGAATCGAACCCCTGTTTCCGCCGTGAGAGGGCGGCGTCTTAACCGCTTGACCAACGAGCCATCTGATTAACACTTGCTTATTCTATTATATTTTCGGAAAGATTGCAAGTACTTTTTTCATTTTTTTCTATAAAATATTACAAAAGAGTATTCGGCCGCTTCCCTGCGCTCTCTCCGCCCCGCACTCAGTACGCCAAATATGCCGTTACAGCACCTTACTCAGGAAATCAATCGTTCTCGGCTCCTTCGGATGATCGAGCACTTCCTCAGGCGTCCCCTCCTCAATGATGTAACCGCCTTCCATAAAGATTACCCGACTTGCCACCTCTCTCGCAAACCCGATCTCATGGGTGACCACCATCATCGTCATGCCGTCCCGCGCCAGTTCCTTCATGACCGCAAGCACCTCGCCCACCATCTCCGGGTCAAGCGCGCTGGTCGGCTCATCAAAGAGCATGATATCGGGATTCATCTCCAATGCACGCGCAATCGCCACGCGCTGCTTCTGTCCGCCGGAAAGCTGGCTTGGATAGGCTCCTGCCTTATCGGAAAGCCCTACCCGCTCCAAAAGCTGCATCGCCCTGTTATTTGCGTCCTCCTTGGAGAGCGTCTTTAGATGAACCGGCGCAAGCGTCATGTTCTTTAGGACATTCAGGTGGTTAAACAGATTAAAATGCTGGAACACCATGCCGATGTTCTCGCGCACCTTGTTGATATCCGTGCGCTTATCGGTCACGTCGAAGCCGTCGATCACGATCTGTCCGGACGTGGCTTTCTCCAACTGGTTCAGGCACCTAAGAAGAGTGGACTTCCCGCTGCCGGAGGGACCGATCAGCACCACCACCTCGCCCTCGGCCACCTCCAGACTGATGTCCTTAAGCACCTCCAGAGAGCCGAAGTTCTTCTTTAAATTCTTCACAGAAATCTTGACATCAGTATTATCTGCCACGGTTGATCCTCCTCTCAATCTGTTTGGAAACCTTACTCAGGATGGTAATGACGATCAGATACATAATGCCGACGATAGCCCATGCCTGCAAATTCTTGAACGTATTGCCCATGATGGTCTTACCCACGTTTGTAAGTTCCGGGAATCCGATCACGGAGAGGATCGACGTATCTTTCAGGGTAATGATAAACTGGTTGATGATCGAAGGGATCATCGTGCGCACCGCCTGCGGCACCACAATTAATGCCATCCCCGCGCCGTAGGAGAGCCCGAGGCTTCTGCCCGCCTCCATCTGCCCTCTGTCCACGCTCTGGATGCCCGCCCTGACAATCTCTGCCATATACGCGCCGCAGTTCATGGAAAGCGCAATCGTGCCCGCCTGCAAGGCGTCCATTTTAAAGTTTGTAAACCCAAGACTCTGAATGCCCGCCGGAATGCCGAAGTAGATAAAATAGGCAAGCACAATGAGCGGCACGCCGCGCACCGCATCCACATAAACCGTGCCGATAAAGTTGAGCGCCCTGTTGTGCCCCACATTCATCAGCCCGAAAATCATGCCGATCACAGAGGCAAACACAAGGGAAAGGAGGCACAGCAGAAGCGTATGCCCCATCGCCTTCAAAAGCATCGTCCCATATGTGTGAATTATCATTAACATAAATTTTTCTTCCTTTTAATTTATTTCTCGAGGTATTTCGCAATAATCTCGTCGTACTTGCCGTTCGCCTTGATGTTCTTAAGACCCGCGTTGAACATGTCGAGAAGTTCCTGATTTTCCGCATTCATAATGGCAAAACCGTAAGGCGCGCCCTCGCTCTCCATCCCTTCGGGGATTGACAGCGCCAGACCGCCCGTCTTGATGGAGTCAGCCATGATCGGCGTATCTTCCACACACGCTGCGGAGTTTCCTAAGATCACGTCCTGATACATGGTCGGTGAATCCTCAAATACTGTGGTGGTAAAACCGTACTGATCTTTTAAGCTCTCAGCAAAGTCCATGCCTGCCGTACCGTTCTTTACTGCCACGTTCATACCCGCGAGATCTTTAAAGCTGGCGATTGTGCTGCCCTCCGCAACGACAAAGGTCTGAGTCGCGTCATAATAACCGTCGGAGAAAATCCATCCGGAATCAATACGCTCCTGTTTGATGGTAGCGCCTGCGATCAGCGCATCCGCCTGACCTGCCTGAACCGCTGCAACGCCCGCATCCCAGCCAAGGCTCTTCAGTTCATATTTGAATCCCTGATCTTCCGCAATCGCGGCAAGAACATCCACGTCGATCCCCACAAACTCTCCCTTCTCATTGGTGAACTCAAAAGGGCGGAACACCGTATCCGTCGCCACAACCCACACTTTATCGCCTTTTGCGCTGCCTGCGCCGCACGCCGTCGCTCCAAGAGCCATACAGCCGATCAGAATCATTGCCAGTAATTTTTTCATAAACATCCTCTCCTTTTCTACCGTAACTGTTTTCTTAACAAGAAAGACGGTGTACTCTTCTGGCTCCGACACCGTCTTTTCCGCTTTCTTAAGTATATGGAGTTTTCACTTCCTTGTCAAGAACTTTGTATACAAATATACAAGTATCACGCTTTGGCAGAAATTTACACCCTGAAAATTTATAACTGTCTATACCCGGATTACAGATTTGCCGCTGCGGCAAGAATCATCTCAACCGCCTTTTCAATACCCAGCTTCTCCGTGTTGACCGTCAGGTCAAAGTTTCTCGCGTCGCCGTAAGTCTGTTTTGTATAATACTCGCAGTAGCGTTTTCTCGCCTTGTCCACCGCCCGCACGTCATTCGCCACCTGGTCCGCCGGCACCTGGTCCATCATCTTTGTCATGCGCCTTACCCGCCACTCAAATCCGGCATGCACAAACACATTCAGGCAGTGGTCAAACTCCCGCAGGATGTAATCGCCGTTTCGCCCGACGATCACACAGCTCTCTCTGTTTGCCAGCTCCCTGATGGCGTCCCTCTGGGCCTGCCACAGCTCCTCCTCCAGCGGCTTATTATAAAAGTCAAACAGGCTCTGGGCAAAACCGAAATTCTTCGGCACCCGTTCGTCCCATCTGCGCACCTGCTCTGGAGAAAGGCTTTTGCCCGAAACCGCGGTCTTTAATATGATATCCTTGTCATAATACTCGATCCCCAGCTCCTTAGCCACCCGTCTGCCGATCTCGCCGCCGCCCGCGCCAAATTCCCTGCCTATCGTAACGATTTTTCTCATGCTGTCTCCCTCCATAGTTTTCCGAGGCTGCATAGCAGTCCTCGTGATTGAGCTCTGCTCAATCGGTTCAACCCACGCCATTCGCAAAAACGCGCTTTCAGCGCTCCTCGCTGCTTCGCAGCTTCTTTTGCCCATGAGCGGGCGCTCCCTCAGAGCATCATCTGTCTGTCAAACTCGCGCACGCACGGTCTGCCCGGCAGATTCGCTCTGGTTGAACTGTTATACCAGGTCAAAGATACTAATCTGGTTGGACTCGGGGATATTCCCGAGAAGTCCCAGCCGGCTCATCAAATCAGTCACCGATTTGGAAACCCTCGTCCGCTCCCAGAAATCATCCTTGCTTAGGAAGGGACCGTCCTTTGCCGCCTCCACAATGGCGTCCGCCGCCTTCTCCCCCAGCCCGTCAATGCTGTTTAAGGACGGCATCAGCTTTCCGTCCACGATCTGGAACAGCCTCGACTGTGCCGTAAAGATATCAATCGGCACAAATGCAAAGCCTCTCGCGTACATCTCCTGCACGATCTTCATATCCTTCTGGGTATCCTGCTCCTTCTTGGAAAGCTCGTCGCTCCTGCGCCTGTAATCCTCCATCACGCGCTCCAGATGCGCCTGCCCCTGGCACATGATCTCGTAGGAAAATGCCGACGCGCGGATGCTGAAATACGCCGCGTAGTAGGCGAGCGGATAATTGATCTTGCAGTAGGCGATGCGCCACGCCATCATAACATAAGCGGCTGCATGCGCCTTGGGGAACATATACTTGATCTTCTTGCAGGAGCCGATATACCAGTCCGGCACACCCTGCACCTTCATCGCCTCGATCCATTCGTCCTTCAAGCCCTTGCCCTTACGCACGCTCTCCATGATGGTGAAGGATAAGGACGGCTCCACCCCCTGCTGCATCAGGTAAATCATAATGTCGTCACGGCAGCAGATCGCCGTGGAGATGGTAGCAAGCCCTTCCTCTATCAGCGTCTGGGCATTACCGAGCCACACGTCCGTGCCGTGGGAAAGCCCGGAAATACGCACCAAATCCGTAAAGCACTTGGGCTTGGCGTCGATGACCATCTGGATAACAAACTCTGTGCCAAACTCCGGGATGCCGAGACACCCCAGCTTACAGCCGCCGATCTGTTCCGGCGTAATCCCCAGCGCCTCTGTTGACTGGAAAAGTGACATGACACCCTTGTCGTCTAAAGGGATCGTCGTCGGGTCAATTCCCGTCAGATCCTGCAGCATACGGATCATGGTCGGATCATCGTGCCCCAGAATATCGAGCTTCAACAGGTTGTGGTCGATGGAGTGGTAGTCAAAATGGGTGGTGACGATATCCGTCGTCATATCGTTGGCGGGATGCTGTACCGGGGTAAAGGAATTGATGTCCTCTCCCACCGGCAGAACCACGATGCCGCCGGGATGCTGCCCTGTGCTCCTGCGGATGCCGGTACAGCCAGTCACAATGCGGTTAATCTCGCACACCCGCTTATGCCTGCCCCGCTCCTCATAATATTTTTTTACATAACCGTAAGCCGTCTTGTCCGCCAGCGTGCCGATGGTGCCCGCCCGGTAAGTCTGACCGTTTCCAAAAATCACTTCCGTATACTTATGCGCCTTACTCTGGTACTCTCCCGAGAAGTTCAGGTCGATATCCGGCTCCTTGTCCCCCTTAAAGCCGAGGAACGTCTCAAAGGGAATGTCAAACCCTTCCTTGTTAAGCGGCGTCCCGCAGACCGGACAGTTTTTATCCGGCATGTCACACCCCGCGCCGCCGCCGTAAGCTTTCACTTCCTCGGAATCAAAATCATAATAATGGCATTTCGGGCACAGATAATGGGGGCTTAACGAGTTTACCTCCGTGATTCCAGCCATATTCGCCACAAAGGAACTCCCCACAGAGCCCCGGGAACCCACCAGATAGCCGTCCTCCACGGATTTCCACACCAATTTCTGCGCAATGATGTACATCACCGCAAAGCCGTTGGAGATAATGGAGTTCAGCTCCTTTTTCAGCCTGTCCTCCACAATCTGCGGCAGCGTCTCCCCGTACAGTTCATGGGCCCTGTTGTAGCAGATGTCCGTGAGCTGCTTATCGCTGTCCGCTATGACCGGCGGACACTTATCCGGGCGCACCGGCGACATGACCTCAATCATATCCGCAATCAGGTTCGTGTTGGTGATGACCACCTCCTCCGCCTTATCGCTGCCAAGATACGCAAACTCATCAAGCATTTCCTCCGTCGTGCGAAAATACAGGGGCGCCTGGTTGTCCGCGTCCGGGAACCCCTGCCCGGCCATAATGATACGCCGGTAGATCTCGTCCTCGGGATTCAGGAAATGCACGTCGCAGGTTGCCGCTACCGGCTTATGGAACTCCTCTCCCAGACGCACAATCTGCCTGTTGATCTCCATGATATCTTCCATGGACGTGACATCCGGCACACGCTCCGACTCAATCATAAAGCGGTTGTTGCCCAGAGGCTGTATTTCCAGATAGTCATAAAAATTTACTATTCTCGTGATCTCCGCATCAGACTTTTTCTCCAAAAGCGCCCTGTAAAGCTCCCCCGCCTCGCAGGCACTCCCCAAGATCAGCCCCTCCCGGTACTGCGAAAGCAGGCTCTTCGGAATCCGCGGTCTTCTCGAAAAATAGGTCAGATGGGATTCGGAAACCAGCCGGTAAAGGTTCATCCTCCCCACATTGTTCTTCGCCAGAATGATCGCGTGGTAGGTAGGCAGCTTCTTGATGATGTCGGGACTTGCCTTGCCTCTGTCATTTATCTGCGCAAGCGTAGTGATCCCTTCCTTTGCCATCATCGGAATCAGCTTCACGAAAATTTCGGCAGTGGCCTCCGCGTCGTCCACCGCCCTGTGGTGGTTTTCCAACGATACGCCGAGCGTTTTCGCCACCGCGTCCAGCGTGTGCTTTTTCTGTCCCGGCAGGAGAATCCTCGCAATCCCCACCGTGTCCACGTAAGTAAAGTCGTGGGAAATTCCCTGCCTGTCGCAGTTTTCCATGATAAAGCCCATATCGAACTGCGCGTTGTGTGCCACCAGAATACAGTCGCCGCAAAAGGAAAGGAACTGCGGCAGCACCGTGTCAATCTGCTCCGCCCCCATAACCATATCATCTGTTATTCCTGTCAGCTTCTCTATCTCAAAAGGTATGGGCACGAGCGGATCAACGAAGGTGGAGAAGCGGTCCACAATCTTACCGCCGCAGACCTTTACCGCGCCGATCTCAATAATACGGTTTTTTGTCGGGGAAAAACCTGTCGTCTCGATATCAAAAACCACAAAGTCCGCCCCGAAATCCTGCCCCTTCTCGTTGGTGGCAATCTCGTGCAGATCGTCCACCAGATAGGCTTCCACCCCGTAAATCACCTTGAAAAAGCCCTGCTTGTCAGGCTCCGGCTCCCCCGCTTCCTTTGCGCGTGCCTTCTCCGCCTTCCACAGGTCCTCCCACACATGGTTCGCGTCGGGAAAGGACTGCACTACCCCGTGGTCGGTGATGGCGATGGCCGGATGCCCCCACTTATAGGCGCGCTTCACGATATCTTTCGCCTCGGAGACGCCGTCCATATCACTCATTTTCGTATGACAGTGAAGCTCCACCCTCTTTCTGACGCTTCTGTCCTCGCGTGAAATCGTAAAGTCGGGAATTATCTTAATGCCCGCAACTGAGCCGATGGTCAGCTCGCGGTCAAACTTATCAACCGCCGTCATCCCCTTAAGCTTGACAAAAGTCCCCTCTTTCATAACATTCGTTATTTCATTAACCTGCTCATTGTGCACGAAAAATTTCACCGTCATGGTGTCCGTATAATCCGTGATATCATAAATCAGGATAGACCGCTCGTTCTTGATCTCCCGCTTGTCCTTACGGATCACCTTCCCGCGTATCACAACCTCACCGATCTCCCCGATAATATCCTCAATGGGCATGGCCTCCTCCTCGAAGTCCCTGCCATAAATCACATCGGGATTATCGGAACGCTTCAAAGGACGCTTAAAATCGCCCTTCTCCCTGTCCCTGCCTCCGGCATACTTTTTCGATGGGAAAGTCCCTCCATTTCCGCCAGGCAAAGGCGCAAAGGCCGCTGCCCCCTGCCGCTCTGTCTTCCCTGCATCTGCGGGCTTCTCCGCGCCTCCGGGTTTTCCCGCATCTGTGGACTGCCCCGCGTTTTCGGTACGTCCGCCTGCCGCCTTTTCCCGGTCCGCAGCGTCCGCAGACAGTCCGGCGCCCTTCATGTGCACGGAAAACCCTGCCCGCGCAGAGATCTCCGCCACTTGTATGGCCAGCCGCCGCTCGTCCTCCTCACGGTTTTTGCCCGCCGCCTTCTCCTTATAGGCAATTTCCACCTGCAGCGGAATAGAGCAGCGCTCGTTGTATATTTTTTCCAGAATCCGCGCAAGCTCCCCGCCTTTTTCCCTGCCAAACACCGTATCTTCCAGTGTCAGCAGCATCTTATCCGCAAAAAAAGATATGTCCGCCCGCCGAAACAGGCTGTATTCCACGGGGGACGCCTCCTTAAGCTCCAGCAGTATACTCTCCCTGTAAGCGTCCATCAGCTTTTCCGCATTATACTGGGATGAGAGCGTAAAGTGTTCATATAACTTAACGACAATCGGCATATTCGGGAAAAACTGCTTCCCGATCTCCCGCTCCACCCGAAACACGTCCTCCTTATGAATCAGATGGTCAGATGCGATATAAACGCGCAGAAAATCCTTCCGCTTGGTGCTGGTCACCTTCTCCACGGCGACGCCCTCAAACAGATCATGCAATCCCGTATCCAGTTTTAACGTAGGAAATACCTCAAAAAAAGATTTACTCATTCCAGTGTAAAAGTTCCTCCCTGAGCGTGTGCAGAAGCTCCTGCTCGGGCACCTTCCTCACAATCTCGCCCTTTTTAATCAGAAGCCCTTCCCCGATGCCGCCGGCGATACCGATATCGGCTTCCTTCGCCTCACCGGGACCGTTCACCGCACAGCCCATAACGGCCACTTTAATATCCAGAGGAATGTCCTGCACCATCTCCTCCACCTGCTGCGCCAAACCGATCAGATCTATCTTCGTCCTGCCGCAGGTGGGACAGGACACCACCTCGATACCGCCCTTTCTAAGCCCGAGTGTCCGCAGAATCAGCTTTGCGGAACGTATCTCCTCTACCGGGTCTCCCGTCAGGGACACCCGGACCGTATCGCCAATGCCCTGATTTAGAATGATACCCAGCCCCACAGCGGATTTGATGTTCCCGCTCATTACCGTGCCGGATTCCGTAATCCCCACATGCAGGGGGTAATTCGTCTTTGCCGCCAGAAGTTCATGCGCCTTCACACACATCATCACGTCCGACGACTTTATGCTTATGACAAGATTGTCATATCCACAGTCCTCAATGATGCCCACCTTGTCTAGCGCGCTCTCAACGATCCCCTCCGCCGTTACACCGTGATATTTCTCCACCAGTTCTCGCTCCAGAGAACCGCTGTTTACCCCCACCCGTATCGGTATATTCCGCTCTTTTGCCGCCCTGACAACCGCCGCCACCTTTTCTCCTGTGCCAATGTTGCCCGGATTAATACGGATTTTGTCCGCGCCGTTCTCCATCGCCGCAATCGCCATTTTATAATCGAAATGAATATCCGCCACAAGCGGAATGTGTATCCGCTCCTTGATCTTCAAAAGCGCCTGCGCCGCCTCCATGGTCGGCACCGTACACCTGATTATCTCGCATCCCGCCTGCTCCAGCCGCAAAATCTGCGCCACCGTCGCCTCCACGTCCTCCGTGGGCGTATTCGTCATGGACTGGATCAAAACCGGATTCCCCCCGCCAATCTTTTTATCTCCAATTCTAATAACCTTCGTCTGCTCTCTATGTGTTCCCACGACTTCCTCCATAGTTTTCTCGTTCTATTTCTATTATTTAAACGCTGGCTAATTGCAAAACTCATCATAAACCTATATCTATTTGTGCAATTCTAACAAACTTACCTGAGTTTTGCCATTATCTACATTATAAACGAAAAAAGTCTGTTAGACAAATCTGTTTTTCTATATGGCGCACAAACTCCCGCCCCCGTCTGCCGTTTCTTGGGGTGCCTTTCCTGCGTAAGTCCCTCATAATTTCCCCGGCTACCTGATAGCGCTCGTCCGGCTCCTCCCGCGTGCACCGCCGGATCACGTCTTCCAGCTCCACTGACAAATGCGGGTTGTAATACGACGCGGGAAAGGATGTGCCGGGCGAAGTGCCCGCAGCCGTTCCTGTCACCATATAATAGAGAGTTTTCCCAAACGCATACAGATCGCTTCTCTCGTCCGCGCGGACACCGCACCCGCCCTCTCCCCGCTGCTCCGGCGCCGCAAACCCGGCCGAGAACGCCATCCGCGCCCCGCCCTCTTCCCCAAAGCTGCGAAATGCCGCCGCACCGAAATCCACCAGTTTCAGACTGCCGTCCCGGCATACCATAATGTTTTCCGGCTTTAAGTCCCTATATATAACAGGTGTTTCTCTATTGTGCAGATAATCAAGAACATCTAACAGCGCCTCAGCCCATCTTCGGGCCAGTATTTCCCCCACGCTTCCCTGTTTTTCTATATAATTATGTAAACTTATTCCTTCTACATACTCCATTACGAGAAACCACCCATCCTCGTAAAGCAGATCATATACAACCGGCAGCATCGGATGTCTCAAATCACGCAAAAACGCTGCCTCCGCCTTGATTCTTTCCCCACTCTCCTCCCGTTCCCACAGATGTTTCACCGCCACATACCTTCCAAGACTCTCATCCACTGCCAGATACACACTGCCCTCGCCCCCGTGGCCTAAGGACTTGATAATTTTGTATTTCCCCAGTTGTTTTTCCTCGCTCATGCCTCTCCCCTCCTGCAATGATCCATTACTTTATTAACTTTATGTAAACCGCCGAAAGATTGTCCGTCTCGCCCCTCTTCATACAGGTTTCCCCGATCTCCCTAAGCCGCCGCCCGATCTGCTCTTCCTCCACAAGTTCGCGGGGTTTCATTACGCTGCGCATTTCCTCGCCGGTGACGTGCCTTCTGAAACCGTCCGTGCATAGAAGGATGCCCTCCCCGGGTTTTAATACGCCCATTCTGTGCTGCGGCGTAAAACAGCCGAAACTGCCCAGACATTTCGTCAGTTTCCCTCCGTCCTGCGCGTGGTCTTTTGTAATCTGTACCATGCGCCGTCCCCGCAGACGGTAGGCCCTGCTGTCTCCCAGATGCCATAGCAGCCATGTCCTATCCCACAGGACAAACACCGTCATGGTCGTTCCGAGAGAAATTCCCTCCTGCGCGGCATACCGCTTCATCTGCCCCTGCATATGGAAAACCAGCCGGTCAAGAGACCTGCGTATCACCCAGTACCGCTTATTCTTCCGTATCATCGCAAACAGTTCCGTATAAAACCATTCCCGGATCTGTACCGCCGCGCAGCCGCTCGCCTCCCCGCCGCAGGAGGCACCGCCCATACCGTCGCATACCGCTGCCAGAAGTATCCTCCCCCTTTTCGTCAGCACCTGCTGCAGCACAATCGAATCCTGATTCCTTAAAGCCACTCTGCCCTTGTTCCAATATACATTTGTCAAATACTGCACGCCCTAAACGCACCTCCTTTTTGCCGCACTTTCATATTGCAGCCCGACATTTCCTTTCATCAGCCTGTCTCATTCGACAGCATATTTATAACACCCGTTTTTATATATAAATTTGGAAAAGCCGCGGGACCCCCGCCCTGTCTTTCATTACGGATTCAAGAACAGAACCCGACGCCGTTATCATACTACATCTTCAAAAAAAGCGCAAGCCGGAAATGGCCTGCGCCCGGTTACCATTATATGCGCCGGCATACATGTCAGCGCAAAAGCCTCATAATATCGTTGTACATAATGAAGACCATCAATACCATCAGCACGACCAGCCCGGCGAAATGCACCATGCCCTCCTTTTCCGGCGGAACAGGTTTTCCCCGGAGCACCTCCACGAACATGAACACGAGCCGTCCTCCGTCCAGCGCCGGAAGTGGCAGAAGATTCATAATACCCAGATTGACGGATAAAAGCACCACGATCTCAAGCATGGTCAGAATGGCATAGGGCGTGCCGTAGTTTTCTTCCGCCGCGTCATAACTCTCTCCCACAAGCTGCGCGATCCCCACGGGGCCTGACACATCATCTTTCGACACCTGCCCCATCACGAGCATACGCAGACTCTTGTAAGTGATCTTCACCCAGTATTCCACCTCGTAAAAGCCATACTGGAACACTTGCAGGGGATTGCATTTCAGATACTCGCCGCCGTTGGTAATCCCCATATAATAACGCTTGTCATTTTCATCGTACTTCGGAAAAAGCGTGGTCACCGCCTTCTCCCCGTTTCTCCTGTAGGTGATCTCCATCTTCTCACCCTGATTTAAGGCGGAAATCATAGAAACCTCCCGGTAAAAGTGGATCGGCTCACGCCCGATTTTCGTGATCACATCGCCTTTCTGCAGTCCCGCCTCCGCGGCAGCGGACCCTTCCTGTACCGTCCCCACGGTTGGCAGATCGGCTCCCGAAAAGGCGCTCAGAATCACCGCGATCACAAAAGCGAAAATGAAATTAAAGAACGGTCCGGCAAAAACCGTGGCGATACGCGACCAGACGCCCGCCTCGGTAAAGGCGATCCCCTCAGGCGCATCCGCACTCCCGGATTCCCGCCCCTGCTGCTGTTCCCGTTCCACGCCGTCCTCGCCGTCAAACATACAGGCGCCGCCAAGCGGCAGAAGCTTCAAGGAATATTTCGTCCCATGTTTCATGAAGGAAAAGAGCGTCGGCCCCATTCCCACAGAAAACTCCACCACACGGATGCCGTTTTTCCTGCCGATCAGAAAGTGTCCCAGCTCATGGGAAATCACTACCAATCCAAATACAATGATAAATAGAATAATTGTCCTGATCAAATCACTACTCTCCAAACTTTAGTCTGATATACTCGTAGGCCTCCGCCTCCGCCTCCAGTATCTCCTCCACCGTCGGATTCTCAATGACCCGGTGGGCATCCATCGCCGCCTCTATCAGTTCCGATATTTCCAAAAACCGAATCTTCTTATCTAAAAACAGCGCTACCGCCTTCTCGTTCGCCGCATTGAATACTGTGGGAAGGGAACCGCCCCTCGTGGCCGCCCGGTAGGCAAGCGCAAGACCGCGGAAAGTATCCGTGTCCGGCTTCTCAAAAGTCAGGCTTCCAAGTTTACATAAGTCAACCCTTCCAATCTCCATCGGGCGTCTGTCCGGGTAAAACAGCGCGTACTGAATAGGCAGTTTCATATCCGGCACACCCATCTGTCCCATAATTCCACCGTCCGCGTACTGTACCGCCGAATGCAGAATGCTCTGCGGATGCACCACCACCTCAATCTGCGAAAGGGACACGTCGAAAAGCCACTTCGCCTCCATCACCTCAAGCCCCTTATTGCAAAGCGACGCGGAATCTATGGTCACCTTCTTCCCCATGGACCAGTTGGGGTGCTTGAGCGCGTCCTCCACCGTCATATCCGCAAGTTCTTCCCTGCTCTTTCCCCTGAAAGGACCGCCAGACGCCGTGAGCAGAATCTTCTCCACCCGATCACGCCTTTCCCCGTGCAGAGACTGGAAAATCGCACTGTGTTCGCTGTCCACAGGCAGAATGGAAACGCCTTTTTTCTTTGCAAGCGGCATAATGATATGCCCTGCCGTCACCAGTGTCTCCTTATTGGCAAGGGCGATGTCCTTCCCCGCCTCGATGGCTGCGATAGTAGGTCTGATACCGATCATTCCCACAATGCCGGTAACCAATACCTCCATCCCCTCCACTGTGGACACTTCCAAAAGTCCTTCCATACCGCTCACAATGCGGACAGACAGATCCTTCACCCGCTCACGCAGGTCGGCAGCCGCCTTTTCCTCCCAGAGTGCGGCAATCTTCGGCTGAAATTCCCTGATCTGCGCTTCCAGAAGCGCTATGTTGGAGCCTGCCGCCAGGGACACGACCTCCAGGTCCCTCTCTTTTCTGACAATGTCAAGTGTCTGTGTCCCGATGGAGCCTGTGGAGCCTAAAATTCCTATTTTCTTCATCTTTTGTCCATCCCTTTTTATACTATACTCTAAACCCCGTACTCTGCATTTCCCTGCGCAAAGACGGACTGCAGCGCCGCCCTTTCACGCTCACGCCGATAGCAGCATACTTATATATATCCCTGCAAACACAATCGGCCCCGCCACGATCACGCTGTCAAACCGGTCCATAATACCGCCATGCCCCGGTATCAGCTTTCCGTAATCCTTAATTTCATGGTCCCTTTTCACCGCGGAAGCCGCCAGATCCCCCACCATGGAGACGAGCGCGCCCACCGCGCCCAGAACTGCCGCAAGGGGCAGCGACAATGTCATCATGGTATATTGGTTAACCACAAAATGTGTGTACAGGACAAACAGGAGCGCTGCGCCCAAAATACCGCCTACCGCGCCTTCTATGGACTTTTTCGGGCTTAACTTCGGCGTCATTTTGTGTTTTCCGATCAGTACGCCCACACAGTAGGCGCATGTATCGCTCCCCCATGAGGCGAGAAACACGAACCACACCAGATAAATTCCCTCGTCAAATCCTTCCCGCAGCAGATAGAGAAAGGACAGCATCACCGGCCCATAGAGAAAAGAAAACATGGCCGACATAATCTGGTTCGCGTGGTATTTCGGAAAAGTAAAAACATAGACGAAGAGGAATGCCAACAAGGCCGCCACCGTCACCATCACCATGGCCCCAAAAGCCATGCTGATATCCCGCGCCAGGGCAAGACACACCGCCCCGTAGTATACAAGCGTCATCACACAGCCCACAATGACCGGCGCACTCGGCTGCATCTCTTCCCCGCGCACCTTACAGGCTGCCGTCAGCTCCTGATATGCGATCACGGAAACGCCAAAAATCACCACAGCCAAAAGCGCGCCTCCCGCAAGGAACACGCCCAGTGCAATCGCCACCAGCACAATACCGCTCAGTAATCTTGTACGAAACATTCAGACGCCCCCTATTCTTTTACCAGACCGTAGCGTCTGTCTCTCTTATTATATGCCGCTACCGCCTTCTCCAATTCTTCTTTTGAAAAATCCGGCCACGCCACCGGTGTAAAATAAAACTCAGTATAGGCAAGCTGCCAGAGAAGGAAATTGGAAATCCGCTGCTCATTACAGGTGCGGATCAGAAGGTCCGGCTCCGGGATTCCCGCCGTGTCAAGCGCATCTTCAAGACATTCCTGCGTAATCCCTTCCGGCATAAGCGATCCATCCTTCACCCGTTTGGCCAGTTTTCTCACCGCGCGGACGATCTCGTCCCTGCCGCCGTAATTGATGGCAATCTGGAAATGCAGACCCGTGTTGTTCTTTGTCGCTTCCTCCAGCTCCCCGATCCGCTTTCTGATGTCTTCGTCGAGCCGGGATTTTTCCCCGATCACACGCACACACATGTTATTTTTTGCCGCAGTTTTCAGACAGGTCTTCATATAGTTGCGCAGAAGTCCCATCAGCGCATCCACCTCGTCCGCGGGTCTGTCCCAGTTCTCCGTGCTGAAAGCATACACCGTCAGGTACTGAATGCCCATACGGTAAGCCTCCTCGCAGATCACCTCCACAGTCTTCGCCCCCTGCACATGTCCGTAATTGCGGGGCATTCCCTTACTTTTCGCCCATCTGCCGTTGCCGTCCAATATAATCGCCACATGCTGTGGAATCTTGTTTTCTTCCGCCATAGTAACCTCGCCTCACATATTATGTAAACCTTCAATAGGAAAGGGGCGACAGAATCACTCATTCTGTAAGCCCCTCTAAACATCATACCGTCAAAATCTCTTTTGACTTCTCCTCCACCAGCTTATCCACTTCCTTGATAAACTTGTCCGTCAGCTTCTGCAGCTTCTCCTCCAGCTCCTTGATCTCGTCCTCGGATACCTCGGTTTTCGCCAGTTTCTTCAGCGCGTCGTTGCCGTCCCGTCTGGTATTGCGGATGGCAACCTTATTCTCCTCGCCCCGCTTCTTGATGTCCTTCACCAGCTCCTTACGGCGCTCCTCGGTGAGTTCCGGGAATACCAGACGAATCAGGGAGCCGTCGTTGCTGGGCGTAATCCCTACGTCCGACGCCATGATCGCCTTCTCAATATCCTTAATCAGGCTCTTTTCCCAGGGCGCGATCTGCAAAACCCTGGCCTCAGGGACCGTGATATTACCCACCTGCTGAATCGGTGTGGGCGTCCCGTAATAGTCCACCTTAATCTTATCGAGGACATGGGGGTTAGCGCGTCCTGCACGGATCGCTCCCAGATCATTTACCAGAAAATCATAAGACTTCTGCATCTTTTCCTCATAAGGCTTCAGTCTCTCGTCCATACTGTAATCCTCCACTATACTGTTACCTTTGTGCCGTTAAAGTTACCCTTGACGGTATTTACGATACTGTTCTCCTCATTCAGGCCAAACACCCACATGGGCATCTTATTGTCCCGGGCAAGAATGGAAGCCGTCATATCCACTACCTGAAGATTCCTCGCGATCACTTCTTCAATCGAAACCTCGTCGTACTTTTTCGCGTCCGGGTTGCTTCGCGGATCGTCGTCATAAACGCCGTCCACCGCTTTCGCCAGCAGAATCACGTCCGCATCCACTTCGACGGCCCGGAGCACTACCCCCGTATCCGTTGAAAAATAGGGATGACCCGTGCCTCCTGCAAAGAAGACCACCATATTTTTCGCAAAGTATTTATTCGCCCTGTCCTTTGAGAAAAGCTTCGTAAAGGAACCGCACTCAAAAGGGGTAAGTACCGATGTCATCATACCCACGGAACGGAAAATCTCAGACACGTAGATGCAATTCATAATCGTGGCAAGCATACCGATCTGATCCGCCTTCGTGCGGTCAATGTTTTCGCTGGAACGGCCGCGCCAAAAGTTACCGCCGCCAATGACGATGCCTACCTGAATGCCGTCGTCCACAAGCTGTTTCACCTGCACGGCAACATCCCGCACCGTCTCCTCGTCAAACCCCGTCTTTTTTTCGCCCGCCAGGGCTTCTCCGCTTAACTTCAAGAGTATACGCTTCATATTATACTGCTCTCCCCTGTATGCCCGGATTTACTTTTTCTTTTTGAACTCCTCGAAGAAGGAGGTCGGGTTCACATCCGCATAGCACTGGGAACACATACCCTCAATCACCGCGCCGTTGTTGATCTGTACGGATTTGGACTTGATATTTCCCATCACAATCGCTGTGGTGTCCAAAATGACAGGACCCTGCACGTCAATGTCACCCTTGACAGCGCCGGCAACCACTGCGCTGGTGGCTGTGATATTACCGATCACCACAGAACTCTGCCCGATCTTCACGCTGCCCTGACTGTTCACCTCGCCGGTGATCTTCGCACCCTCCGCATAAATCTCAGCCGCTTTGGAATTACCCTGAATCGTACCTGTGATGTTCAGCTTGCCAAGAATATCCAGATTACCGTTTACCGTACCGATCAGTTCCATGGAACCCTCCGATACTACATCACCCGTTATTGTCATGCCCTCTGTCACGACTGCCGTCTCATCTACTGCCACACGATTTGCCTGTACTTCCATAGTCTTTCCCTTTCCTCCACTATTCTGATCTTTCTCTTCCACAGGCGTTTCCGCCTCTGCCAAAATTTCTTCTGCCATTACAGGTTCAGCCTCCTCTTCTTCTATTACTGCTTCCTCGGCCACCGGCTCTTCAACCACGGCCGCAGGTTCCTCTTTTGCTTCTTCCACAACAGGCTCAGGCGCCGGAACCTCTTCTGCCAAAGGCTCCTCTACAAGCGCCGGTTCGGGCTCTGTCTCCGGTTCGGGTGCCGCCTCAAGTTCAGGCACTCCCATCTCCTCAATTTTATCCAGCATCCCGCTCAAATCCAGCGACTCAAGCGTTTCATCTGCAGAGGGCGCCTCCGATGCCGCAGCATCCGCAGAAACCTGCTCTCCGGCCTGTCCTTCCGCCGCCAGAGCCGCTTCCAGCTCTTCTTCCGGCATCAGTTCATTGACAGCCTGGGATAAGTCGTCCTTTAAATCCGAAAAAAATCCCATTCCCTAATCCTCCATTCTTTAATCATTGCTTATATGATGAATCGCCTCCGTATCGTCTGTGATCGGAACGATTTTCGTATCCTCCATCGCCTGAATCTGCTCGATCAGCTTCGGCAGCGCCTTCACCGTCGAATCCTTATCGGACGCGTCATGCATCAGTATAATCGCCTCCGGGAACTCCCGCAGCCTGGCAGTTGAATTTCTGATAATTGCCTCTGGACTGATATAGGCTGACGAAGCGTCTCCCGAAGATACATTCCAGTCAAAATAGCTCATGTCCTGCTCTTCCAGATAATCAATCAGCTCATGCATGTCCACCCGGCTCACTGTATTGCTGCTGCCTCCGGGAAATCTGCAGTACCTGCACCAGACACCTGTCGTGTCGTAGAGAAATTCCTGCAGTTTCGTAAGATCCTCCACGTAACTTTCCTTTGTTCGGTAGATCTCATTATATTTATGGCTGTAGGAATGCATCGCCAGCGTATGCCCTTCCTCCACAATCCTTTTGTATAACGGCCGATATTTTTCTTCCTCTTTCCCGACCACAAAAAAAGTCGCCTTCACATCATACTCAGCCAGAATATCCAGTATCTCTCCGGTATTGCCGCTTGGCCCGTCATCGAAAGTAAGGTACACCTTTCTGATTCCGTCCTCCGTATCGGAAACTGTGCCGTCTGTATCAGACGCATCGCGTCTGAACTCATTCACTCCGGATTCCGTATACAGCTCTCCGCTTTGCTCCCCTGCATCGGATGCCTGTCCCATCGCCACAGCGGGGACCGCCTGCTCACGGAGTGCGCGCAGTTCCCGTTTCGCCTCATAGAGATTCACGCCCAGAACCACACAGAGAATCATCAGTATCAGTATCGTGGAAAGCGGAATAATAACGAGCAGCCGTTTCATCAATTGAAAATGTGCATCCTGTTCCGCATCCATCTTCATCGGCTCCTTTTTCATTCTCTTATCCCACATTCCTTTATACTATATCACATTTGGTAGATAACGAAAAGAAATTTCGAAAAAAAACCGCAAGAAAAATTCACCAGATTTCCGTGTCAGGGAAAAATGGGAAGTAAGAATGGCCGGCAGCGCCATATCACAGACGCCGCCCCCGCTTATCCCCAATATCTGTCCGCCCGTTCGGATAAACCATGGACAGCACGCCTATGAGAACCGCCAGGAAAATTCCCGGCATCAGCGTGACATGGCATCTCAGATAAGGTAGACTTTCAGATGCCTTACGGATCGCCGCCACACTGAGGAATTGCCCTGTCAGGTACCCCGGTATCACGGCCAGGAGGACCGTATACGCATTTTCCATGCGCAGCACTTTCAATAACAGCCGTTTCATCATCCCGATGGCCTGCAGGGTGGAAAACTCCTCTTTTCGCTCGGCAATACCGCTGACAGTGCTGTTTAGGAAATTCACCAGAGCCATCAGGCCCACCAGAAGAGCCAGCCCGTTCCCGAACAGGCTCACTGTCATGCCAACCCTCTCAAGACCCGCCCTGTACGTCCCCTTGGAACGGTAGGACACATTTTCCTCACCTCCGGCCTTCTCCAGACATTCCTGCACATACCCTTCCGCCCGCGCAAGCGTCTCTGCGTCCGGCGCGTCCATGGTTACCAGAAACAGGTCCGGCTTCCTGTCAAGACTTTCCATCAGCTGCGCGGGAAGGATATATTCAAATCCGACCGTATTCTCGTCTCCCCACGCCATCTGGTTACGGTAGGCGTCGCCCACCACTGCCATCACGGTATACTCCTTCTTTCTCAGCGAATCAACATACGGGAATCTCCCGTTTTCATCGCGTTCAAAGCTGTACTCCTCCTTCTCCCGGAACTCATCGGCAAGCGCCACCACATCCCCTGCGTGATAGAGGCTGTTGCCGTCCCCGTCCAGCGCGACGGCCAGCACATATTCCCCGGACTCAAATTTTTCCCGGTCAAGGCTTCCTTCAAAGACCTCAAAGCCCGCAATCTGGTCGAACTCATAGAAGCGGAAATAATCACACAGTAAGATGAATGACTTTCTCTTTTCCCGGTACGCGTCGGCTTCCCCGACCATACGCTTGAAAAGCCACTCGTCGTCCGCCACATTTTTCTGGTAGCTTTCGCTGTCAAGCACTGTCTCACAGTACCGCTCGGCCTCCTCCCCATAAAATACAACCGGCGCCTCCAGCTGATAATGGTACACCGTCTCCACATCCTCTGTAAACTTTTCCAGCTCGTCGCGGACAGTATCCGGAATAGCCAGGATTCCATCCTCATGTCCCAGCTCCAGGCCGAACAGATAATCGTCCGCGGCGATCTCAATATCCGCAAACAGATTGAACATGGAAAGGAACGCGTCCAGGTCCAGACTGTGTATGATATTCGTGGTAGCCACAAAAAGCAGCACGGCAATACTCATGGAAAACGCCACCAGCGCCGTATTTTTTCTGCGCCTCCTGATATTTCTGCGCGCAAACCGGCCCGGTGTGAACCGGCCGTTCCGAACTTTTCCCACCGAAATCTTCCCACTGCCCGTAAAACCTGCGGCGTGGACTGGCGGCGTCTTCGCCAGAATATGCATGGGCCTTCGCACGCCGAAATATACCACTGCGCCGGATAATACCGCCGCGCAGATAAAATATGCCGGCCTGACCGTAAACGCACAGCTCCCCCCGATCCCCATATAAGATGCCAGAAGCGGCATAAGCGCATAGCCGGACAGCGCTCCCAGAAGGCAGCCTATGGGAAGCCCCGTCAGATACTGCCTGAGCGCGTGCTGCCGGACAATCGCCCGAATCTGCCTGCCCGTCACACCGATCAGCTTCAACTGTCCGTACTGCACCACGTTTTTCACCATGGAAATATAATAAATGGTGTAGATCATCAGCCCGGCACAGACAGCCGTAAGCCCGATCAGACCCGCGATCAGCTTCAGGTACCCGGGGTCCGGCCGCTCGCCCGCAGACGGATTGACAAAAGCGTTGCAGTCTGCAAAAGGCTGCACCTCATGCAGGAAATTTTTCAAGTCCTCATCTGTATACCGGCCCTTCTCAAAGCGGCAGAAAGCCTGCTGTCCGAGTCCGCTCAGATCTTTGTCCAGAAATGCCCTGGACACATAGATTCTCGCCTCATCCAGCTCCTCATTGCACGCGCAGATGCCGCAGATCACCATATCCTGCCGGTACTCATGGAGGCCCGTTTTCAGAAATATGGGAAAACGGTCTCCCACCCTGACCGCACCGCCGTTCTCCCGCACAAAACGCGCATCCACCACGATCTCATCTTCCGCCTCGGGCCATCTGCCCTCCACCAGCTCGTTAAAATTCCACGAAGCGGTCTCCTCGTCCGTGGAGAGGATCCTATTTTTATCCCCCGCAGAAAACGCCGTCTCATAGTACCCCATATGGAACACCATCGACATCGCGTCAAAATGCCCGCTGTCCCGCAGCGCTTCAAACCAGTTGTAGGAAAGAAACGTATACACCCCTTCCGCCTTCGTCCCGACAAGCATCTGCCTCGACCGCCGCATCGCCGCCTCGATGGACAAAATGGCGGAGAGCGCCATGATGATGAGCATGGATGATAATGCAATCGCCGCAGCCGCCGTGATATTTCTTCTCCTGTCCGCATGATACAGGTTCGAGGCAAGCCGCCTTACCATCCTGCCGGACACTTTTCCCTCACCGCCCGTCCTACGCATGTTCTCCTCCTCCCGGATTTTCTTCTGTCAGTCTGCCGTCCTTCATGCGCAGGATGCGGTCGCACTCCTTCGTCAGCGCCTCATTGTGGGTAATCATGACGACGGTCTGCCCAAAGTCCCTGACCGCACACCTGAGAAGCCCCATCACATCCTCCGTGGCAGCCGAGTCCAGATTGCCCGTAGGTTCGTCCGCCAGAATGATTGCCGGGGCCGAGATCAGGGCGCGGGCAATCGCCACCCGCTGCTGCTGTCCCCCGGAAAGTTCCGACGGCAGGCGGTTCTCCAGCCCCGAAAGCCCGAGGGAATCCATGACCCGCTCCAACAGTACCTTATCTTCCATATGCCCGCCGATCTGCACGGGCAGCACAATGTTCTCATACACCGACATCACCGGCACCAGATTATAGTTCTGGAAAACAAAACCGATTCTCTTTCTTCTAAATTCCGTCAGCTCATCATCGGACAGCCGGCCCAGATCCGTCCCCTCTATGTATACGTCCCCGGAAGTCGGCACATCCAGCCCGCCGCACACATTTAACAGCGTGCTCTTCCCGCTGCCGGAAGCGCCCACGACCGCCACAAACTCACCCCTGTTGATGCGGACGCTGACGTCGTCCAGAGCGTCCACCCGTCCTGCGCCCTCCCCATACTGCCTGCACACATCCACCAGTTCCACAACCGTCTGCCCCCTCTCCTTCTCACCGTACACATCCAGATAGGACTGCATGATATCGGTGCACTTTAACAGCTGCGCATACCGCATCAGCCTGTCCAGGTCCCTGTCCTCCTGCTGCAGATACGTTTCGACAATGTTTCCTGTCTCCTCCATACCGACTTTATCCCGAAAAGAGACGACGTCCAGCACCGTCTTTTCCCTGTCATAAATAAAAAAGGAATTTCCGCCCTCGCAGACCGTACGGATCCCCGTCGTATAGCGGCTTGGCGCATAATAGGAAACCGACAGCGGCAAAAACTGCGGCATGGTGGAAATCTTCGCCTTTCTCGGGATCGCCACATCAATTTCTTTTGGCATACTGTCTGTCAGATGATAATGTGCCGCCGCAGACATAAGGCAGATCACGCCCTGCGGCGCGTAGGCGGGTATGTAATAAAAAACGGATTTCTCCCCCCGGTATGTCAGATTCTCATAATATTTCTTATTTAATTTCCGCAGACGCCCCTCGTCAACCAGCTGGTTGATCTTATAATGGGTCAGCCCCTTTTCTTTCAGCTCCTGAATCGACAGAATCATCTGCTCCTCGAAAATTGCCTGCTCACTCGCCATCCCTGCCTCCCTGACTGATACGGCATACGTCTGCGCCGTGTTGTCCCTATACTGCACACTGTCCAGCTTTTGCTATTTTAATAAAATTCGGCTTATTGTTTCTGCCTACTTTTATCAAAATTATAAGTCAGTATTGTACACGTGTCAATATCCACCGCAAAATCCCTGCAAACGCCCACAGCCCAATTTTCTGTAGCAGGAGTATATATATACAAAAAGACATCACTACCTATATCGCTATAAGTAATGATGTCTGTTCGTTTTGTTCAGCCAAAGATTTTCTTCTTACATTCCCATCTGCTTTGCCAGCTTCCCCGGAGGAAGTGGCTTCTACATTTTCTTACATTCCCATCTGCTTTGCCACTTCCTCCGCAAAGTTCTCTTCCTTCTTCTCCAGGCCCTCGCCGGTCTCAAAGCGGACGAATTTCTTCACGGAAAGGTTCGCGCCGTTCTCCTTCGCCACCTGCTCCAGATACTTCGCAACGCTCTGCTTGCCGTCCTCAGCCTTTACATATACCTGCTCTAAGAGGCATACCTCCTTAAGCTCCTTGTTCAGACGGCCGTTCACCGCGCCCTCGATCACCTTGTCGGGCTTGCCTGCCATCTTGGGATCGTTTTTGATCTGCTCGGCAATGATCTCCTTCTCATGCGCCTTGAACTCCTCGGAAACCTCGTCGGTAGACACATACTTCGGATACAGGGCTGCAACCTGCATCGCGATATTCGTGAGCGCCTCTTTCACCGCATCGTTCACAACGTCTGTAGCTGCCTCAACGATAACGCCGATTCTGCCGCCGCCGTGCACATAGGTTACTGCACAGCCGTCATTTGCCACTACCTTCTCAAATCTTCTGATGCTCAAGTTCTCGCCGATCACGGCAACCTTGTCTACCAGCGCGTCCTTCACGCTCTTGGACTCATCCAGATGCCACTTCTCGGAGAGGAATGTGTCCAGATCAGCCGCATCGGACTCAACCGCCTGCTTTGCTACCGCCTCCACATACTCCTGGAAGTCTGCGTTCTTCGCCACGAAATCGGTCTCTGAGTTTACCTCTACAACCGCTGCTGTCTTCTCATCCTTCACTGCCACACGGCAAAGACCCTCGGCCGCGATTCTGCCCGCTTTCTTCTCCGCCTTAGCCTGACCATTCTTTCTCAGATATTCTACCGCCGCGTCCATGTTGCCGTCAGTCTCATTCAGAGCCTTTTTACAGTCCATCATGCCCGCACCGGTCATCTCTCTCAACTCTTTTACCATTGCCGCTGTAATAGCCATCTATTTTCCCTCCTGAATCTCTCTTCTTCTATCCATATCGTTCAGCGCGCGCCTTCACCGGCCGAACTGTCAGTCCTCTTCCTCTACCTTCTCCGCCTCAGCTTCTGCCTCGTAACTGTCAGCCTCTGCGCCCTGGTTTGCCTCAACTACCGCGTCGGCCATCTTGGACACAATCAGCTTCACCGCACGGATCGCGTCGTCGTTTCCGGGAATGATATAGTCAAGCTCCTCGGGATCACAGTTTGTGTCGCCGATACCGATCAGGGTGATTCCAAGCGTGTGGGCCTCCTGCACGCAGATTCTCTCCTTCTTGGGGTCTACCACAAAGATACAGTCGGGAATCCTGGTCATCTCCTTGATGCCGCCCAGGTTCTTCTCCAGCTTCTCCCACTCTTTCTTGATCTTGATGACTTCCTTCTTGGGCAGTACCTCAAAGGTGCCGTCCTCAGCCATTCTCTCAATCGCCTTTAATCTCTCTACTCTGGACTGGATTGTCTTGAAGTTGGTAAGCATGCCGCCCAGCCATCTCTCGTTTACGTAGTACATACCACAGCGCTCAGCCTCAGTCTTCACCGCATCCTGCGCCTGCTTCTTCGTTCCTACGAAGAGGATCGTACCACCCTGCGCCACCACGTCAAATACGGCTCTGTAAGCCTCGTCCACCTTGCCCACGGACTTCTGCAGGTCGATAATGTGGATGCCGTTTCTCTCCGTGAAGATATAGGGAGCCATCTTAGGGTTCCATCTTCTTGTCTGATGTCCGAAATGAACACCTGCCTCCAGTAACTGCTTCATTGAAATAACGCTCATAACTCTTCTACCTCCGTTTGGTTGTCTGCCATATACCTTGCGCCTCCCTGCCACCCGCAGTCAGCTCTGCTCGCCGCACGGAACGCACGCTGCACCCGCAGCAGATTTCGCTTTGCGCCCCGGCGCGTAAAAGGGCACCGGCATGGGCTGGGTATATGTGATTAATGGGATTTGCGCGCACCGCGCACACTTAGATACTATAACACAAAAGAATCCCCCTTGCAATAAGGAGAACGCAAAAAGTGCTCCTTATTGCTCATGCCATTTTACATTTCGCAAAGAAGCACTAAATTTTGCGTGTTAATTGTGGAACATATCCACGATATTTTTCAGCTTAACCACATTCTCGGAGTTGGTCTCCACCAGTTCCGCATTTCCCTCCACAAGCTGAGTCACATCATGCGTCTTCTGGGCTACGCTGCTTATATTTTCGGCCGCTTCGACAACGATAAGCGTGATGCTGTTGACCGATTCCGCTATCTCCACAATGGCCGAAAGAAGTGTCTCCACCTCAATGCCGATGGCTTTCATATTTTCCTCGAAATCGGAGGCATCCTGCGTATATTTCTCCGCAACGCCCATAAAATCACTGTAATCCTTAAGCACTGTCTCCTCGAGGAAGGTAAGGATCTCCTGCAGACAGGACTCCATGTTCCCCACCGCCTGGTTCACTTCCGTGGTGATGCCGTTGATATTGCTCACCGTGGAAGAAGTCTGGGAAGCCAGTCCGCCGATCTCGTCTGCAACCACCGCAAACCCTCTGCCTGCCTCCCCTGCTCTCGCCGCCTCGATGGACGCGTTTAAGGCAAGCAGGTTTGTCTGTCCTGAAATATCCAGAATGGATTGGGTGAGCTGATTGATCTTCTCCACCGCCCGCGCCTGCTCCATAGCCGCCGCGCTCTTCTCCTGCACGCCACGGTACATATGCGTGGTTTTGCTCTGGGCCTCGCCCGTCGTATTTTTCAGATCGCCCGCGCGCTGTTTGCTCTCGAGGGAAGCCTTTTCCCCCTCCTTGGAATTATCCCGGATCACCTGGGCGCGTTCCCTGATCTGGTTCACGGTATTGTTGACGGACTCCATTGACGCTGCGGTCTCCTGCATTGCCGCCGCCAGTCCCTGCATCGTGTCTGTGTTTTCCCCGCTCATGCCCTTCACCCGCTCGGTGGTATCGGAGAGCTTCATCAGCGTGTCATCCAGATCAGAATAGGTTGTCTTGATATCCTGCACCATGGCACGAAGGCTGGCACGCATCTCCCTGAGGGAATTGGCCATACTGCCGCTCTCATCCTGCCGTTTGCAGAGCCTGTCGCTGTTCTCGTTCTTCGCGAAATTAAACTGCGCCGTCTTGGATACGATATCGTTGATCTGGGTGATCGGTCTGGTAATCACCAGCCCCATAATCACGCCTATCACCACGGAAATCGCTACGGCGATAAGCATGCCTATCATTATCAGCATCGTGATATGACTGGCCGCGCTTCTCATCTCAGATTCCGGCGCCGTCAGCACATACTGCATGCCGTTGATCAGCGTTCGGTAACACATGTCCTTTTCCTGGCCGTGATAGGTATAGTTAACCGGCAGTCCCTCCATAGCCGGATCCGCCAGCGCCGCAGCCATAACGCCCGACTCTTCAGCCTGCGCCACCGCGGTTCCGGCCTCTATCGCCTTATGGTAAGCAATATTGCCGCTGGCATCCACAAGAAAGGCGGAGCCTGTCTCAAACACGGTCGCATTATCCACCGTTGACGTAAACTTGTCGAAGGCAATATCCATGCCGATGATACCGATAGACTCCCCATCCATTACAATAGGAATGACATAGGACACCATATAAACGTTAATATTGGAATTTAAGTACGGATCCATCCATGTCGGCCTGCCGTTCTTTACGGGTATGTAATACCATCCCACATGCTCCAGGTCATCGGGAGAGTACATGGAAAAGTCTGTAGGAACAAGCGCTTCGAACTTTTCCGCGTCGCTGCTCCTGCTCCAGAATACACCGCTGTCCGGCTCCGTAAACTCCGGGTTATAGCGGATATACGCCGTCAGTGCGCCCTCCGTATTGCCGCCGATTTCATAGAGCATCTGTTCCATTATAATATTGAAAGCATCCACATAAGCCTTATCCGTCTTAAATGCCTGCACATCGGTAAGCTGCTGCAGGGCAACGTTATACGCCGTGTTGACGGACTGTTCCACCCTGCTCATCTGGGCGTTGAGCGTATCCGCCTGATTGGTGCACGCATACTGCATTTCCTTCTGGGAATCCTGATACACCGTTTTTCTGGAATTTATGATGCTGACCCCGCCACAGATGAGGGATGTCAGAAGGGTACACACAATCACTGCCGCCAAAACCCTAGCCTTAATTGATCTCATAACGCCTCTCCTTTTCGTCTTGTTCTCACTCTATTGTCCCGTCACAATTCTCGCAATCTGCTCGTCACTGGCGCCGGATGGGATTGTAAAAGTTCCGGGTCTGAGTTTCTTATCATAGCCGTTGGCGCACAAAAAATCGTCGTAATCGTCCGCAGAACTCACAGCGCCGGCATCCGCCAGCTTTTTCGCCACGGTATAGGAGCCGTCGCCGCTGGAAATGGTCACGCTTTTTGCCGCGTCTTTCACCGGCTTCGTCTCCGCCTCCGGCCTGCGCACATCGTCGTCCTGCTTCGTCATCTCATTGGTGTCGGCGGAAGGCTTCTTCCCGGCAGTTTCTGTCCCCGCTGCCTTGTCCGCCTCTTCTTTCCCCTCCGCTTCCTGCGCCTCTGTTTCTTTTTTCTCCGCTTCCTTCTTCTCGGCTTCCTTCTTATCCGCTTCCTCTTTCTCCTTCGCCACCGCGATATCCTTCTTGACGGCTTCTTCCTTCTGTACAGGGGACGTTTCCCCCTCTTCCACTCCGTCCTCTGCGTTATCCTCCCCTGAAGCATCCAGGAGCGTGGAATCCTCGATCATGCCAAGTTCTTTCGCGCGGGCAATCACCTCGTCGTCAGTCATTTTCGCCTTTTTCCCGCCGCCGGACAGGGCAATCCCCATAATAACAGCCGTTACGATAATTCCCAGGCCGAGTCCGCGGAAATAATATTTTTTCTCCATACTTATACGCCCTCAAACAGGTCTATCACCAGTTTTACCTCGCCAAGACCAAGACCAAGTTCCTTGGCTATCGCCATATTGGACTTGCCTGCCTTGTGAAGCTCCAAGATTCTCTCATTACTATTACGCCCGTTATCTTTTCTCTGGGCAAACCGTATATCTACCCCGCGAGGCTCCTCCTGCATAGATACAGGCGCTGCTTCTCTCCTGCCGCCAAATTCCCTTCTGTTTCCAAATTCTCTGCCAAAGGATTCCCTGCCGCTTTCCGGCTCCCGGTTTCCGAAAATACCCATCTCCGCAAATGCCGCGCTTGTGGAAAGTTCCGGCTCCTCGGCAACATAGTCTGCCTCGGGCTCATGGATAATCTCGACCCGCCTGGGCTTGATCGGCTGAAAGTCTGCCTCCTGCACTTCTTCCGCCGGGGCCGGCATTTCCTCCAAAACAGGTTCCGGCGCCATAGCCGGCTCATAACTTTCCTCTTTCTCCGCCGGAAATACCCGGGCTGCCTGCACTTCTTCCACCACCTCCTGCGGGTACGCTCCCGCACTGTGGATTGACCTAAGGTCGGTGCGCGTATCCTCCACCGCCCCCATCACGGACTGTACTGCCTCCTGCACGGCGTCCTGCGCTTCTTTTGCCGAGGCCTCCGCATGGCGGATTCGCATCAGGGCGTCTTCCGCCGCCTCCTCCGCTGCCTTTGCCTTCTTCGCAGTCTCCCCTGCGGTGATTTCCGCGTCGCGCACAGTCTGTCTGATCTCTTCCGCAACCTGATTCGCCTGCCCGATATCCGCCATCAGCGTCTCATGCTTGTCATTGAGCATGTCATAGAGAAACGTCACTTCCTTATGGTTTTTGTTGATTTCCTCCAGAACGGTATCCGAGTATTCGTTCACCGCCATAATCTTTTCATTTGCCACGCGCTCCATGGCGCGCTCCGTCTTCTCTATCGAGTAGCCGATGGTCTCGTCCACAATATCGGAGACCTTTTCCCTGACAGTTTCCGTCTCGCTCTCCACCATTTTTCTGATCTCTGCCTCGCTGATCAGCTGTACTTCCTCATCCGCGTCCTTCTTCCCTGCAGGCAGAAAATATCCCAAAAGAAATATCCCTGCCCCGATGATAATCAGAACGATCTCTATCACACTCATGCTTATCCCTTTCGTAATCCGCCGCTCCGTTTTCGTAATCTACCCTGAAATGTCAAACGTACTCACACCCTTTAACAGCACCTTGCCGTCAGCTTCCTTTTTCTCCTTCTTCCTGTTCCGGCCGCCGTCTCCGTGATATTCGTTGTTCCCCTTTTCCTTCGCGTCGAATTTTTTTTGGCGGTTTTCCGCCTTGTCCCTCTGGTTGACCCTCTGCGTCTGCTTTTCCACCTGTCTGGTCATCTGCTGTCCGAAATTGGACTGATCCACCAGACCCTTGGTGTCCTCATTATGCTTGACAGTCGTAAAGTCCTGCGCCCTCGTAATCTGTCCCTGCATCTCCACAAAGCCTATCGCCATAGCTACCTCTTTCCGGAGCATCCTTGCGATTGAAAAATCAGCGCATCGGCGTGATTTTTCAATCTGCTCCCCCTCCAAACATTCTTAAAACGGCGCCATCTTCACATCGCCGCGCTCTCTTATAAACCGGCAGTAATGTGTGGTCTTCTGCACTACCATCGAAACATCGCCGATACAGATCCGTGTACCGGGGTATACCTCCCCCTTTACGCGCACCGCGGTCCCGGAAGCGCTCGTCATCTGTTTCTTTAATTCCTCTATCTCCTGATTCGCCGCCGTTATGGCGTCGGTCTTCTGCTGGTTTAACACTGCCATGGACTGTATCTGCTGAATCTGCTCCGGGCTCAGCTTTACGCCTTTGGCGAGCTTCTGCTTCGCAGAAATCAGCGTGGGCTGTACCGTCTGCAGCAGCTTCGTGTCATCCGCGATCTGCTTCTGGAGCTGGTTTAAGCGCTCCTTCAGCTTCGGATCGGTACCCACCTCCACAATGGTGTCCGCCCCCATCTCAGAGCCGAGGGTTTTCACATTGATGCTTCCCGTTGCGCATACCTTTCCGCCTGTGATAAATCCGCGGCGGCCGTCCACATTGACCTCTCCTCCCGCCGTCACCTTGCTGTGAAGGATGGACTCGGACGTCACATACCCATCCGCCTCCGCGGTGGCATTTTCCAGAAATTTCGCTACGATATTGCCGCCTGCCCTGAGGACGCCGCGCCCCATACCGTTCATGCCCCTGGCGATAATAATATTGCCGCCTGCCGTAAGCTGTGCGCCCTCCACAACTCCCTTCACCATAATGTCGCCCTTGGCTTTCACCTGGAAATTTGTCGCCACGTTGCCGTTTATCTGCACATTTCCTTCGTAATCAATATTGCCTGTGGAATTATCCACATTCTCCACCGTAAGCTCATCCGAAACAAAGACCGTATCCTCCACCAGCTCCACATGCCCGTTAACCTGGGCAGTGATCATGGTACGATCCTTAGACAGCTCAATATTATGGCCGAACTTCAGGTTCTCCTTGTGCACTTCCGCGGGCAGAATCCGGTTTCCCGAAAGATCCTCTCCCGGTTCACCCGGCTCTTCCGGGTGCAGAACTGCCAGCACATCTCCCTTGTTGCAATGATTTAATATATTCAGATGGAAGAAATCTACACTCCCGTCCTCATTCAAAGTGGGCTTCGCCTTTTTATCCGTATTAAATTTATACTCAATCCATGCAGGTTTTCCCTGGACAGGTTCCCGTCCCTGTGCTACAAGAATTTCCTCCAGATAATTTCTTTTGGCAAAGTAACCCTCTATTGCCTCCGTACAGATACCGCTCTTAATCCCGCGAAGTTTCAGATCATTGACAAACTCCTCTGCCGTCATGTTCTCTCCGCCCTCGGAAGCCGCATAAAACTTCACAAAGGCCTGCATCTTATCAGGCCCCACTCGCAGTTTATAACATTCTCTCTCCGGGAGTCTCGTCTCATTTCCGAGACGGATCTCCCGCTCCTCTTTCCCCACGCTCTCCACTGCCCGCTTAAGCGCCGGCAGATCGCAGACATAGTTCTTCATCGTCAGATACTCAATCACATCCGCCACGTTGATGGGTTTTCCTTCCCCCGTCGGCGGAAACAGCCTGAGTAGAGACGCCCCTTCCCTGTTCACCAGTCTGAAATATCCGTTCATATACCCCCCTGTTCTATTTTCTTCTGCCAGTCCCTGTGAGAATGCCAATATACTCTCCCAGCCTTCCCCTCATCTTCTGCAGAGCTCTGGTGTGGAGCTGAGAAATTCTCGACTCGGACACCTCCAATATATTACTGATCTCCTTCAGGGTCAGGTCCTCGTAATAGTAAAGGACGATTACCTTGCGTTCCTTTTCCGTCAGAAGTTCAAGAGCCTGCGCGAGCATTTTCTTCAATTCATCCCTCTCCAGAATCTCTTCCGGCGAATCAAATACAGCGCTCTTCGTGCTCCCGGCCTCGTTGGAAACTTCGCTCCCCTGCTCTAAAAACTCATTTAAAGACACCACGTTGGTAATCTTCATCTGGGACTGCCAGTCAAGGTACTCCTCATCCGTAATGCCCAGAAGCCTTGCGATCTCCTCGTCCGTAGCGCTCCTGCCGTACTGCGTCTCGATCTCCTTGATTGCCGCGTCAATGCGCTTCTGCTTCTGTCTGATGGTCCGCGGAATCCAGTCCATTTTGCGGATCTGGTCGAGAATTGCTCCCCGTATTCTCAGGCTGGCATAAGTCTCAAACTTGACATCCTTCATACAGTCAAACTTATCAATGGCGTCGATCAGGCCGAATATCCCGTAGCTTACAAGATCCTCATACTCAACATTGTACCCCAGGTACATACTGAGACGTCCGGCAACCACCTTCACCAAAGGCGCATACTCCAATATGATCTTTTCCCGTACTTCCGGGGAGCCCGTACTTGCGTACTCCTCCCACAGTTTCTTTTTGCCCGTATCGTCCATTCTGAGTACCTACTCTGTTTTATTTGTTTATTTTACTCCGAAGGTTCCTTTTCTATAACTTCGCCCTCCTCCATGTGGGCGTCCTGTATCTGCTGTTCAAACCGATCCAGCATAATCTGCAGGATTCGTCCGACAAAATAGAACCCCAGCAGAACACACAGCAAAATAATCAGCATTGTCTGCAATTCATAATTCAAAATCCGCATGGTTATGCTGACAATTGCCCCTGCAAGTAGCATGACAAAAGGAGGGATCAATCTGCGCTTTCTCGCTTTTGCTTGTCTCTCCTCTTCCTCACGCTTTTCCCGCGCCTCACGCTGGGCCGCAGTTTCTATCTCCTCCTCCGGAGCAAGCCCTTCTTCCGGCTCTCCTTCCGTCTTCGGATCTTCCGCCGCTTCCTCGCTGTTCTTCTCTTCCCAGTCCACCTTGTTACCCTTCCATCATCTTCCTACAATTTTATTTCTTTCCTCTTCCGAATCGGCTCCTCCTCCGGATCAGATCTTGTATTCCTGCTTACCTACCGCCCGGATTACAAAATCCCCTGTCTCAGGATAAAAAATAACCGTTCTCCCGAAATTCTTACCGGTATCCTCCGCCAGAATCGGAATCCGAAGCTCCGCCAGCTTCTTCTTGGTCGCCTGTACGTTTCTCTCTCCCACACGGACCATCTCGCTGTTACTGCTAAAACCAAACATCTGTGCACCGCCCGCAATCTTTGCCACCAGACGGCTTCTGTTCGCCCCTCTCCTGGTTACCTGCTTCACCAGCTCCTCTATTCCCGTGTCAGCAAACTTCGGTATATTGGAGTTGTTTCGAATCGTCGTAGAATCCGGCAGCATAATATGCGCCAGCCCGCCGATCTTTGTGACCGGATCACGGAGCGCAATTCCTACGCAGGACCCCAGGCCCAAGGTTGTTATCCTATCAGGACTGACACACACATTTAAGTCAGCCATTCCGACCTTTATCTCTACACTCATAACACCGCGTTCTCCCGTTTACACTTTCTTAATACATCCCCATGTCCGCCGTCCGATCAGATATTGATCCCCAGCGCCGCTAACATCCTGCCATAGGAATCCAGATCAGGAATCAGGATAAAATACCCGTCTAATACCATCTCGTCAAAAAACTGTGTCTGAATCATCAACATTCTGTCGCCAAGGGCAGCGAACTCTATCGCCGGCACGCTTAAGATCGCTCCCGCCATATCAACCGTCAAATCCGGCACGGAAGGATAAATCGCCAGATTCGTAATGCTTGAAAGGGAATTTAAGTAGGAACCTGTGATAATGTTTCCCACCTCTTTCAGGGCGGAAAACTCCATCTCGGTAAACTCGTCGCCCTCCGACTCCATCCCCATCAGCTTCCCGACCAGGTGCTTTGCCGCCGCCTTTTCCAGCAGAAACATAATACTGCCCTTGATATCGCCCTCTATGCCCAGGTAGATACCCGCCATGACCGTCTCCTCGCCGACCATGGCTTCTCCCAGCTCCTTAAACTCCAAAAGCTGTACCTTCGGAACCGCCATATCCACCTTACACTGCATCATCTGTGCCAGAGCTGTGGTCGCATTTCCGGCGCCAATATTACCCAACTCCCTCAGAACGTCGAAATATTCATTTGACATTTCGTCTAAACTGATTTCGCCCACTATCGCTCCTCCTATACACTCTCTAACACTACCGCGTTCAAATCAAGCAGGGAGATCAGCCCCCCGTCGCTCTTCCCGACTCCACAGAGAAAGTTTGCCTTCTCGTCTTTTGAGTCGTACGCTACTTTTTCGATCCTGTCATTTTCCAGCGTCACCACTTCTTTGACTTCATCGACGATCACGCCGATGGTTCCCTGCTGCTCCAGCTTCAGGATGATAATTCTGCTGGATTTTGTCTCCACATCCTCCTCAAGCCCCATCTTGATACGGATGCTCATAACAGGAATAACCTCGCCGCGTAAATTAATTACGCCTTTCAAGTAATCGTCCACCTTCGGCACTCTGGTAATGTGCGGCATTCTCACGATATTGTCTATGTATTTGATGTCGATGCCGTACTGCTCGTCGCCAAGCTTTATCACGATAAACTGTGTAGTCTGCCCTACCGGTCTTAATTCTTCTACTTCATTCATGCTCTCTTCCTCCCTTCTGTCAGATCAATGAGTTGGCATCCAGAATCAACGCCACCTCACCGTCGCCCAGAACCGTCGCGCCGCTGATAATCTTGCATTTGCTGATATATTTGCCAAGCGACTTGATAACAATCTCCTGCTGCCCGATCAGCTCATCCACCACAAGGCCTGCCAGCTTATCGCCCTTCTTAACAACAACCACAACCAGATTCTCCTCCGGGTCCTTCTTGCTCGGGATATCCAGAATCTCATTCAGACGGATCAGCGGGATTACCAGATCACGCAGCTGAATGACTTCTTTCGCCTGCACAAGATTGACATCGCTTGGAAGGATATCCTCAATCGTCTGGATGGAGCCAAGCGCAATGGCATATTTTTCATCGCCGATCTCCACCATCAGAGCCTGAATAATCGCCAACGTAAGCGGCAGCCTGATCGTCCACGTGCTGCCCTCGCCGAGCTTGGACTTCACCTCTACCTCACCGCTCAAGGACTCGATCATGGATTTCACCACGTCCAGGCCTACGCCTCGTCCCGACACGTCGGAGACAACCTTAGCGGTGGAGAATCCCGCATTGAACAGCAGGTCTATGATCTCCTTCTCGCTCATTGCCTCGCCCTGTTCCGGAGTGATGACGCCGCGCTCTATCGCCTTGTTCTTAACCGCCTTTGTATCAATACCGTTACCATCATCCCTTACCTCGATGACAACGTTATTGCCATCCTGATATGCGTCGAGGAAAATGGACCCGACTTCCGGCTTTCCTCTCTCCTTACGCACTGCAGCGGATTCCAGTCCATGGTCTGCGGAGTTACGCAGAAGGTGCATCAGCGGATCGCCGATCTGGTCTACCACAGTACGGTCAAGCTCCGTCTCCTCACCGCTCATGTACAGTTCCATCTTCTTACCCAGCTTCTTCTGCAGGTCGCGGACCATACGGGGGAACTTATTCACCGTGCTCTCGATAGGCACCATCCTAACCTTCATAACCGACTCATGGAGGGAGGTGGTCACACTCTCCAGATACTCGATCTGCTCGTTCACCGCCTGGCTGGAGTTGCCGGACATCGCGGACGCCGACACGAGGGAGTTTTTCGCTATAATCAACTCGCTGACCAGATTCATCAGCGTATCCAGTTTCTCTATATCCACCCTGACAGTCCGATTGACCACAGGCTTATTCACAGGCGCTTTCTTCGCCGCAGGAGCCGGGGCGGGCGCGGGCGTCTGTGCGCCTTCCGCGGGCGCCGCTGCCTGAGCCTCCGCAGGAGTCTGCGCTGTCTGCACCGCCGGTGCGGACTGTGCGGGCGCCTCGGGTGCCGCCGCCTCTGTCTCGGCCGCCTGGGATTCCTCCGCCGCAGGCGCGCCCAGATCCTCCAGATTCAGCACACTGCCGGAGACATCCTCTATTTCGGAAACGCTCTTTGCCGCCGTCACAACCTCGTTCAGTTCTGCCTCGGAAACAATAATCAGGCTGAAATGCAGCTCAAACTTTTCATCCTCTATATCCTGGGAGGACGGGTCGGAAACAATGATTTCACTCGTCTCCTCAATCGCTTTAAACACCAGGAACGCCCTTGCCGCCTTCAGGATACAGGACTCCTGTACCTTCACGGTCAGCCCGTATACGCTCTTGCCCTGTTTGATCGCCTCGCTCAGCACGCTCTGCTGGTTCTCGTTCAGTTTGATCCCCACAAAACCGCCTGCCGCCGCTTCCGCAGCCTGCGCCTGGGGCGCCTGTTCCTGAGCTGCCGGCGCGGAGCTGTCGTCGGGACCGCCCATAATATCGTTCAGCCGCTTAATCAGCGCGCCGTTATCGTTCGTACCCTCGTCGGAGCTTTCCCTGATATTGGTATTGTACTCCTCCAGCGCGTCAAGGCACTGGAACAGCACGTCTATCATATCCGCCTTCACCTTGATATTGCCGTTTCTCACCTCAGAGAAAACGTTCTCCATATCATGGGTCAGCGTCTGCATCCTCTTATAGCCCATGGTTCCCGCCATACCCTTTAAGGAATGGGCCGCGCGGAAAATCTCATTGATCGTATCCATGTTCTCCGGGTCCTGCTCCAGGGAGAGGATCTGTGTGTTCAGATTCTGCAGATGTTCATTCGTTTCATCAAGGAAAATTTCAAGATACTGGCTTACATCCATATTATTTTACCCCCACATTTGTTGTGATTTCCAGCGCGATCTGCTCAAGCGGCACTACCTGGTCCGCCAGTCCCGCGTTCACGGCGCTCTTCGGCATCCCGTACACTGCGCATGTGCTCGCCTCCTGGACAATCACATGTATTTTCTTTTTCTCCTTTAGATGTTGGATTCCTTCTGTACCATCCGCGCCCATCCCCGTCATCACCACGCATACGATCCTGTCAAACCTGCTGTCCATCAGGGACTCATACATGTAGTTTGCGCAGGGCTTCACACCTTCCCTTGCCGGTTCGTCCGAATAATGGATCGAATACTTCCCCGACATATTCAGGATATTCAGATGCTTGCCTCCCATGGCAATATATACATTGCCGGGCATAAGCACGTCTCCTTCCGCAGCTTCCTTCACGTTAACTTCGCTCAGGGAGTTCAGCCTCTCTGCCAGGGACGCCGTAAACCCGGGCGGCATATGCTGCACCACCACCACCGGCACCTTCAGGTTCGCCGGAAGTTTCGGAATCACCGACTGGAGCGCCTTGGGCCCGCCCGTAGAACTGGCCAGCGCCACAATCTGGGTCCCCGGATTGTAAACCGCCTTCCCCGAAGGCGGCGCCGGCGCCTTTCTCTCCGGCTTTTCCACTGCCGGGGCCGCACCTGTCCTGCCGGCCATGTTCCTTCCGGCCCCCTGCTTTGGCGTCGCGGCCGGCCCGGATGGAGCCGGCATCGGCGGCTGCTCCTCTAAGTCCGTCACCGCGGCAAGAATCCGCAGCAGCCCCTGACTGAAAGTCCCGTTACGGCAGTCCAGCGCACTGGTAGGCTTGTGGATAAAATCCAGCGCACCCAGTTCCAATGCGTCAAGCGTAACCTTCGCGCCGTCCGCTGTGTCCGTGCTCGCCATAATGATCTTCGCAGAAATCTTACGCTTCTGCAGCTCCTTTAAAAGCTCCAGACCGTTCATCTGCGGCATATTCACATCCAGCACGACCGCGTCGTAGGTTTTCCTGCTGAGCAGGCCTAACGCATCCAAACCGTTTACAGCCCTGTCCTGTACACGGAATCGCTTATCTGATTCGATTATATCACAGAGCACCCTTCTCATGAGTGCAGAGTCGTCAACCAGCAATATATTTTTCATCTTTTACCTCCGGCAGATCAAATCTCCACCTTTTTGTGGGTTTTTCTCGACTCGTCAAAAATATACTGAATGATTTCCTCCCTGTCCTGAGGATCTACATTCACATACTGCACACGGTGGTCGAACACCCCCGGCTCCTTCTCCAGTTCTTTCACCGCCAGAACCTTCCCTACCAGCCGGTACTCCTTCTCCCTGCCATCAATCTGTAAATGATACTTGCACAGTATCAGGCTGTTCACCTCGTATGCATAATAGGCTACAAACCGCAGGCCCCCGCCGCTGATATCCACAATAACACTGCTCTTTAGCGGCAGCGCCGGCAGCATCTCCTCCTGCGCCGCAAGGGAAATCTCTTCCTCCTCGCCAAGCTCCCTGGAATCCATCTCCAGCGCGCAGCTGAAACGGTAATACTCGCGTCTCTGGTAATTTCGCAGATTGCTCGTCAGGTCCATCGCCAGCGCATACTGTCCGTTATACCTGTAACGGTCCGCCACCCGCGCCGTGCACTGGTACACCACGTTGTCCCCGTAAAAATACATATCGTACTCGCCGCCCACCGGGAGAAGGATCAGCTTGCCGTCCTCAATCGGCATAGCCACCTCCACACGGTTCTCCGTCAGTACCTTAAGCACCTGGCTTCTATGGGCTTTGCGCCGTCTGCTGTCCTCCGGTTCCCGCTCTCTGCCTACCGCCTTGAGTTCTACCTCTCCTCCCTGCACAGCGTACTTTGATAAAATTTCTGACATCTCTTACCTCCCGGCATAAATCCCCGCCGCCTTATTTCCAGATATAATATGAGAAAAGAATGCCGCCATACCACGCCTCGGAATCGTTTTATAAAGCTCCTTATTCATCAGTTTCGCCGCGATGATCTCATAGGCAATCGCTGATCTGGCTTTTGGATTATCCAACGATACCGGCATCTGCTGCATCACCGCCTTCGCCAGAAGCTGGTCCTGCGGAATCATCCCCAGATAGGATATCGGCACCTTAAGATACCGCTCCACCACCGTTTCCAGTTTCCCGTAAAGCGAGAGCGCTTCCTGCTCCCCCGTCACCTTGTTGGCAAGCACCTTGACCTGCGTCGCCTCCGGCCTGTAACGGGGATGACGGCCAAGCGCCTTAAGGAGCGAATAGGAGTCCGTGATCGAAGTCGGCTCCGGCGTAGTCACCAGAAGAATCTCTCCGCTTGCCACCAGAAATTCAAGCACCGAATCGGAAATTCCCGCCCCGGTATCCACGATAATGGTCTCAGCCATCTCATCCAGTTCCGCCAGATTATCAATTATGGTACCCAGATTATCCTTATCCAGATTCGTCATCCCCGTAATGCCCGAACCGCCCGATATAAATCCCACTTCCATGGGCCCCCAGGTGATGATATCCTTAATGCTTTTGCCATGATAAATTAAATCACACAGGTTATGTTTAGGCACTGCCCCGAACATGATCTCGATGTTGGCAAGCCCAAAATCTGCGTCCAGAATAATAACTTTCTGTCCCATTTTGCGAAACTGTATGGCAAGGTTGATCGCCGTGTTCGACTTTCCCACGCCTCCCTTGCCGCTTGTGACGGTGATAACCCTTGCCAGAGGACGTTTCGGCGGAGCGCTGCCCTTTATTATTCTTCTCAGTTGTTCAGCCTGATCCATTCACTAGGCCTCCTCCTTAGTTGTTCCTCCGTTTAGTTCTTTCCCCCGAGCAGTCTCTTGACCGTCTTCTGCGGATTGAAGTCCTCGATATCATCCGGCACATTTTGCCCGTATGTCACATAGGACAGCGACGCGCCCGTATAAAGACGCAGATTCAGAAGATTCCCCAGTGTCGTCGTCTCATCCAGCTTCGTGAAAATCAGCTTGTAGTCCGCCATCTCCTTATAGGAATCCGCTATGCTGATCAAATCCTTGTACTTCGTCGTCGCGCTTAAGACAAGATGCACCTCGCTCTCTACCCTGTCGTCCACGGAATGGATAATATTACTCATGTTATCTTTCTGCGTCATATTCTGGTGGGAATGTCCCGCCGTGTCGATCAGAATATAATCGTAGCCCTTAAAGTCCTCCAGCGCCTTGTTGATTTCCTCCACCGTGTAGATTACACGGAAAGGCACCTCCAAAATATTCGCGTAAGTGCGCAGCTGCTCCGCCGCGGCGATACGGTAGGTATCCGCCGTCAGAAGAGCCACCTTCTTCTTTTCATCCACGCAAAACTTCGAGGCGATCTTCGCAATCGTAGTCGTCTTTCCGACGCCCGTGGGACCAATGAAGAACACAAGCTTGATGCCGCCATTCGACGCCGGCTCGACACCACTTGGCTTCCCGAACTTGAGGATCATCTTCTGGTAAATATTCGCCAGCGCATAATCAAACGGAATATTCGGCTTGTTAATCAGCTCGATTTCATCCATGATCTCCCTTGCGTACTTTTCATCCACCTCGTTCTGCAGCATGGTGTCATGCAGAAGGTGCATGAATCTGTCTGTTTCTGTCTCTTCCTTTTTCTCCTCCTGCGGCTCTTCCTTCTCTTCCTCAGGCTTTTGGAGCTGCTGCTCCAAGAGCGACTGCAGGCTGTCCAGTTTCTCCTCTATGGCGCTGTTATTTTCCCGTTTCTCTTTTATGGCGCCGCTGCTGTCCCGCTTTTCCGGGTTTTCGGTAACGGGTGTATTTTTAACGGGCGCACCTTTTTGTTCCTCTTCTTCCTTACTCTGGCTGGACGCAATCACACTGCTGATGGCCGACACCGCCGCCGTCAGCTTCTCGCTCTCCTCCTCAAGCGCCACCGTGACTTCCATCATGGGCGCTTTAAGAAACGCGAAAAGGCCCTTGCTTTTCACGGGCTTCACGTTCATCACGACCACGCCTTCCCCCAGTTCCTTTCTGGCGTTGTCAATCGCTTCCTTCTCGGTTTTCGCAGTAAATTTCTTGATTATCATTATGCTGTCACCATCCCAACAGACTGTAATTCAACGCTGGATTCCACCTCGTTGTAGGACACAACAACCAGATCTTTATAATAGTCTTCCGTCAGCTTTTTAAAGTACGCACGCACAATAGGGGAGGTAATCACGAGCGGAATCTTGCCCAGGTCTTCCAGTTTCTTGATCTCCACACCCAGAGATTCCATAATACCCTTTGTCTTTGCCGGATCGAGGGTAAGGTACGCCCCCTGCTCCGTCTGCTTGACGCTCGCCATAATCTCCTGTTCCAGTTTCGGGTCCAGCGTCACCACACTTGTGGTCTCGTTTGCCGGGAAGAACTTGCCGGAAATCGCACGTTTCAAACTCTGTCTGACATACTCCGTCAGAATATCGGTATCCCGGGTAGTCGGCGCATAGTCCGCCAGCGTCTCGAACACCGTAAGCAGATCCCTGATGGAAATGCCTTCCTTCAAGAGATTCTGCAGTACCTTCTGTATCTCGCCGAGCCCCAGAAGCTTGGGCACCAGCTCCTCCACAAGGGAGGGATTGGATTCTTTTAAATTGTCTACCAGGCTCTGTACATCCTGCCTCGTCAGAAGCTCCGATATGTACTGTCTGATAATCTCCGTCAGATGTGTCGCAATGATGGACGGCGGATCTACCACCGTATAGCCCATGCTCTCCGCGCGCTCCCTCTGTCCCTCCGTGATCCAGATAGCGGGCAGATGGAAGGACGGCTCAAAGGTGGGAATACCTGTAATCTCCTCCTCCACATAGCCGGGGTTCATGGCCATGTAGTGGTCGAAAAGGATCTCGCCCTCACTGACCTGTACACCCTTTATTTTAATAATATATTGGTTTGGATTCAACTGTATGTTATCACGCAGTCGGATAATCGGCACAACCGTACCAAGCTCCAGCGCAATCTGCCTTCTGATCATAACCACACGGTCCAGAAGATCGCCGCCCTGATTGACGTCTGCTAACGGGATAATGCCATAGCCGAACTCCAGCTCGATAGGATCGACCTGCAAAAGGGAAGTGACATTCTCCGGCTGCCTGATCTCTTCCGCCGCCGCTTCTTCCTCATCCGCCTCATGTTCGATCACGGCCGTCTCTATGGTGCCCGCCATCACTCTTCCGACTACGACAAACACCAGCCCAAGTCCCACGAACACTACGGGATTCAGGGGTGTGACGATTCCCAGGAATGCAAGAACCGCGCCCACCAGATACAATACCTTGGGCGTGCCGAAAAGCTGACTGATCAGCACTGTACCGAAATCCGCCTCCTTGGAGCCCTTCGTCACAAGAATACCTGTGGCAAGAGAGATCAAAAGGGACGGGATCTGGCTCACCAGGCCGTCACCGATGGTAAGGATCGTATATTTATTAAGCGCATCCACCATCTCCATTCCCTGACGGAATACACCGAAGCTGATACCTCCAACGATGTTGACAAAGGTGATCACCAGGCCGGCGGTCGCATCTCCCTTTACATACTTCACGGCACCGTCCATGGAACCGAAAAATGTAGATTCCTCCTGAATCTTATCACGGCGCCTTTTCGCCTCTTCATCCGTGATGGCGCCGGTATTTAAGTCCGCGTCAATCGCCATCTGCTTACCCGGCATAGCGTCCAGCGTAAATCTTGCCGTCACCTCAGCCACACGCTCGGAACCTTTGTTGATAATCATAAACTGCACGATAATCAGGATCAGGAACACGATAACACCGATCAGGAGATCGCCGCCGCCCACGTACTCACCGAAAGTCTGCACCACGTTTCCGGCATCGCCGGTAGACAGGATCAGTCTCGTCGAGGAAACGTTCAGCGCAATCCTGAACACGGTCGTAAAGAGCAGGATCGTCGGGTAAAAAGACATATTCAACACTTCGTTGGCAAACATACAGCCAAACATAATGGTAAAGGCGACCGCGATATTGCATGCAAGAAGCACATCCAAAAGCCCTGACTTAATCGGGACGATCAGCATGATAAAAGCCGCCAGCAGATACATGGCAACACCTACGTCTCCAATCTTAAGCTTCTGCATCGCGTATCACCTCCTTTCACAAATTCTTTAAAGCACATAAGCGGACTTGAAAGGCCCTTCCTTTTTCGTTCGCGCGTCTCGTCACACTTTCCCCTTCAGATGGTAGACAAAGGCGAGCACCTCCGCCACCGCCTGATACAGCTCCGGCGGCACCACGCTTCCCACGTCCACATTCGCGTAGAGCATACGGGCCAGGGGTTTGTTTTCCACAATCTCGATGCGGTTTTCCTTCGCCACATCCTTTATCCTCTGCGCCAGATAATCGGCGCCCTTCGCCACCACATAAGGGGCGTCATAGAGCTCGGGTTCGTACTTGATGGCCACCGCAAAGTGGGTCGGGTTCGTGATAACCACATCCGCCTCGGGAAGCTGCTGCATCATACGGCGTCTGGACGCCTCCATCATTCTCTGCCTCTGCTTGCCCTTGATCTGGGGATCTCCTTCCTGATTCTTGTACTCATCCTTGACCTCCTGCTTGGTCATCATCAGGTCTTTCTTATGCTTGATCTTCTGGTAAACCAGGTCAGCCACCGCAATCAGCATGTAAAACAGGGATATCCGGATGCCCAGGTTAATCACCAGCATACCGACCTGCGCAATCCCCTGATTCAGGGATACGCCGTAAAGCATGTAAATCGGGGGCATGTTCTTTTTAAGATAATTATATACCACATACCCGATCAGCGATAGCTTTAAAAAAGATTTTAAGAGCTCCACAAGGGAATTTATCGAAAAAAACCGCTTAAACCCATTTATCGGATTCAGTTTACTGAATTTCGGCTTTAACGGTTTTGTCGTCACTTTCCATTTTACCTGTAAAAGGTTTGTGACAAAAGCCACCAGAAAACCCGCAAGCAGAAACGGCGCTATGATCTGCAGGATCCGCAGCAGGGAACTGACAAAGAGCATCCGAAAGGTCTGCGCCTGGATATGCCCCTCGTAAAGCTTCGCGTACGCTGGAATCTGGGAATAAATGCTCTGCATATTTCCCACAAAAACCGTTCCCATATACTCCACCAGAAAACGTATCATCACAAAGGCAGCCAGCATTTCAAAGGCGTTTGTCACCTCTTTGCTCTTCGCCACCTGTCCCTCTTTCCGGGCGTCCTCCAGCTTTTTACTGGTGGGTTCTTCTGTTTTTTCTCCGCCCGGGCCATCCTTGGCGAAGAACTGGAGATTATACTGTAAGATCAAACCATCCCCTCCACAAAGGATACAATCATCCGTTTCATCTGTGTGAACACATGGTCTGACAGGGCAGGCAGCATCCGCACCGACAAAAAGAGGATGCCCAGTCCCACAAGCACCTTCAGCTGCATACCGACAGCAAACATGTTAAGCTGCGGGGACACCTTGGCAAGTATGCCAAGCACACAGTTTAAAAAAATCATGGCACAGAAAATCGGCAGTATGATGCGGAATCCGATGACTATATAATCCCCGAGAAACAGGAAAATGGACTCCAGCAGCGCTTCCCGTTTAAAGACCGCGCCATTTATCGGAATTAAGGTGAACGTATCTGCCAGCGCCCGGAGAAGGTACTGGTACAGACCCGAAATAATCATAAAAAGCGTAAACATATACTGGTAAAACACACCGGTAAAGGTAGCCTGCTGCTTTGTGGCCGGATCCATCAGGGAAACCATGGACAAACCGATCTCCATGTCGGCAATACTTCCCGCAAAGGTCGTCACCGTGGTACAGATCTGCGCCCCCCAGCCGATCAGGAAGCCCGTCAGCGCCTCCTTCATCACAATCAGCGCATAGCCAAGAAGCGTGTTGTAAACTACCTCACTGCGGTCCACCGACACATAGAGGAGATAGGCAAAAAAGATACAAAAACCAATCTTCACCCTTCTGGGCACATTTGACATGCTGAAAAACGGAGCAACATACACGAAGCAGCTGACCCGCACCAGAATCAACAGAAAATATTCCAAATCCGCATAAGTAAAGCTGATATCTAACATATTGCCACTTTCCCACAGCCGGAGCCGATCCTTATCTGAGATAGCTATTGAAGTCTGTCCACAGCTCTGTCATAAAATCAACCATGTTGTTCATAACCCAGTGACCCATGACAATCAGCGATAGAAAAATCGCCAAAACTTTCGGCACAAAAGTAAGCGTCTGTTCCTGAATAGACGTAACAGTCTGGAAAATACTTACAATCAGACCTACGCACAGGGACACCAGAAGCATTGGCGCGCTGCATTTAATAATCGTAAAAATTGCCTGCTCGGCAATGGCTGTGACGTCATTGACTGTCATCTACCCACACTCCTAATAATAGAACGTTTCCACAACACCCTTAATCACCAGATACCACCCGTCCGCCAGTACGAAAAGAAGTATCTTGAACGGCATGGAAATCGTAGTCGGCGGCAGCATCATCATACCCATACTCATAAGCGTGGAAGCCACCACCATGTCAATCACAATAAACGGAATATATATCAGGAAACCGATAATAAATGCCTGCCTTAGCTCGTTGATAATAAACGCCGGCACCAGAACGCTGATCGGTATGTCATCCAGTTCGCCGTTCCACTCGGTACGGGAGAGGTCCATAAAGAAATTCACATCGCTCTTCTGGGTCTGCCCATACATAAACTGCCTGATCGGCGCCGCCGCCGCCGTAAGCGCCTCCTCCTGCGTAAGTTCGCCTGCCTCGAAAGGCACAATGGCGTCCGTATAAATCGCCGCCATCGTGGGCTGCATCACATAGAAGGTCAAAAACAGGGCTATGCCTATCAGTACCATGTTCGGCGGAGCCGTCTGCGTATTTAACGCCTGCCTCGTAAAATGGAGTACAATGATAATCCTCGTAAACGAGGTTAACATAATAATCAATGACGGTGCAATAGCAATCAAGGTAAGGATCAACAGAATACGCAGAGCGCCATTCACACTTCCGTTACCATTGTTGTACGTGACCGTCACCGTATTGGCGATATTCAGTTCAGCCAGATCTTCGGCACTCTCCGAGGCACCGGGCGGATCCATATTGGTTCTCTCACTGTCAGTGCCGGTGAGATTGGAGTCCCGGTAGGGGGTGTCAGTCACCGCCGTCGTCGTATCCGTCGCATACGCGGTCTGTCCCCAACTAAGATACAATATGCCTGCCACCATCAGCAGGCATATTAATTTTGCCAAATGATATCCGGAAAAATATCTCTTCATTCGTCTCGCCCGTCTTCTTTTTCCAGGATTCTTTCTTTCTGTATTTTTGCGAGTACATCCCTGAAAGTGGACGCACTTCCGAAAGACCCCTCGGGAAAGCTTAAATCCTCCTCGGGAATCTCTGATAACATTGTAACAGTATCTTTACAAACTGCAACTGCCAAATACTTCCGTCCGATTCTGACAATCTGCACGTACTTATTATTAGACAGCCGGAGCGACTCGATCAGCTCCATATTCGCGCCCACAGACCTACTCTTCTGGTAGCCGCCGATCCACTTTGTCACAAAAGCCGTGACTGCCAGTACGAACACAAACAGAAGCAATACTGTCATAAACTGCACATAGGAGTCAGTCCTGTCTGATAATGCCGCAGCAAGAAGCATTAGCCCACAACCTTCTTCACAGCCTCTAAGACACGGTCAGCCTGGAAAGGTTTTACGATGAAATCCTTAGCGCCGGACTGAATGGATTCGATAACCATGGCCTGCTGACCCATAGCGGAACACATGATAACCATAGCGCCGGGATCGCCCTCCTTGATCTTCTTGAGAGCCTGGATACCATCCATCTCAGGCATCGTGATGTCCATCAGCACGAGATCAGGTTTCAGCTCGTTGTATTTTTCAACCGCTTTTGCGCCGTTCTCTGCCTCTCCTGCCACGTTATAGCCATTCTTTGTCAGGATGTCCTTGATCATCATTCGCATAAACGCTGCATCATCACATACTAAAATATTCTTTGCCATCTCTCTTCTCCTATCACATATTATTTGATAATTTCGGTTACCCGAATACCAAAGCTTTCCTCGATTACTACTACTTCACCTTTTGCAACAAACTTGCCGTTTACCAGAATGTCAATCGGTTCGCCGGCAATTTTATCCAGCTCAATGATCGTGCCCGGTGCAAAATCCAAAATCTCCGAAATGGACTTGGAGGTCCTGCCCAGTTCTACCGTTACTTCCAGCGGCACATCCTTGATCAGTTCGATGTTCTCCTGACTCTGCAGCGGATTGAAATCGCTGGCAAAATTCTGGAACTGAACAGGCTGCACGTTCATATTAGGCTGCATCACCATCTGGGGCATCATCTGCATCTGCGGCATCATCTGGGGCATTCCCATCTGCGGCATCATCTGCATCTGGCTCATATCCATCTGAGGCGCCGCTGCCGGCATAGGCTGCTGCTGCGGCATTGGCTGCGGTGCAGGTGCAGGGGCCGGTGCCGGCGCGGGTGCTGGCGCCGCTGCTGCGGGAGCAGCCGGCTCATCGCTGCCCTGGCTGGCGATGAAGGTGTCGTAAATCTCTTTCGCGAACTCCACCGGGTACAACTGCATAATCGTGGAATCCACCAGTTCATCAATCTGCATCCGGAAGGATATCTTTACGAAAGTCCCTTCCAGAAACTCTGCGATATCGCCGCCTGACTTAAATGCCGTCAAATCAACCAGACTTGCCTCCGGCGGGCTGATATCAATCATCTTGCCGAGCATGGTGGAGAGTGATGTGGCAGAAGACCCCATCATCTGGTTCATCGCCTCCGATATCGCGGAGAGATGCAGTTCTCCCAGTTCCCCGTCCGTATTGCTGCCGTCACCGCCCATCATCAGATCGGTGATGATCTTTACATCATGCTCCTTCAAGATCAGGATATTCGATCCGTCCAGTCCCTGGGTATATTTAATCAGAATAAATACGCAGGGCTTCTCATAATCTTCCAGTACATTTTTCCAGGTTGCCATCTTAACCACAGGCGTCGTAATATTGACCTTGCGGTTAACAATGGAGAACAGGGTGGTGGCTGATGCGCCCATGCTGATGTTGGCAACCTCGCCCACAGCATCTTTCTCGATATCCGACAGAAGCGAATCATCCGCCTCAGGCCCGCCAAAGCCTGCAGCATCATCCGCAGCATCGCCGGCTGAATCATCCGTGCCGTTCAAAAGCGCATTTATTTCATCCTGTGATAACATTCCGTCCATGCTTTTTTATTCCCCCTCTCTGATCACCGAAGTCACTCGCACAGCATTCTTATCCCGGCTGGTTCCCGGAAGTGCGGTAAATTTCCTGATATTACCCACATACACCGTAAGATCCTGCTCTACTTCGGTATCTAGTCGTATGATGTCGCCGATCTGCAGATTTACAAAATCGGTGACCGATATGCTCGCCTTTCCCAGCACTGCCTTGACAGGAACATCCACTCTCTTGATGAGGGCTTCGATATACTCCTCGAAATCCTCGTCGTCCTGCTCCTGCAGATTCGCATACCAGTACTTCGTATTGAGCTTATCCATGACGCTCTCCAACGTGAAGAAGGGGAGACATACATTCATAAATCCTTCCACTTCACCTATCTTCATATTCAAGGTGACGATGGCAATCATATCATTCGGTGCGATAATCTGCGCGAACTGGGAATTTGTCTCAATCCGCTCCATCATGGGATTGATGTCCACCACATTCTTCCATGGTTCCCGCATAAGCTGCATACAGACTACCATCATCTTTTCTATGATCGTCATTTCAATCTCAGTGAACTCCCTGCTCTTTTCCAGCGGGTCACCGGCTCCGCCCAGCATCCTGTCTATCATGGCAAATCCGAGCTGGGACGCCAGCTCAATCAGTATCATTCCGCCCAACGGGTGGAAATTGACTACGCCCAGAATAACCGGATTCGAAAGGGAGTTTGAAAACTCCGAAAAGATAACCGTCTCGGAACTGGTCACTGATACCTGTATATTCTTTCGCAGATATACCGGCATGCTCGTGGAAAGCAGCCGTCCGTAATGCTCGTATATAATTTCCAATGTGCGCAGATGCTCTTTCGAGAACTTGGTCGGCCGTTTAAAGTCGTAATCCTTAATCTGTTTATCATCCGCGCCGTTCAGTTCATCCGTGTCCAGCTCACCGCTGCTCAAAGCGGCAAGCAGATTATCTATCTCGCTCTGTGATAGTACCTCACCCACGAAAGTTCACCTCCTGTGGCAGTCTTTTAGTCTAAGCACTATCCAAACATGATGTCGCCGAAGGACACGTTATAGATAAACTTGGAATCAAACATAGTCTGTATTCTGCTGATTATTTCCTTCTTGATGGCTTCCTGATTGTCGCGCGCCTCTTCCATCGTATACTGTGCAAACACACTGTTGATCTCGTCCTTGATCAAACCTTCCATCGTCGCCAGACTTTCCGCGGAGCCGTACTCCTTATATCCGTCAGCCTTTTTGTTGATCGAAAGCGTAATGGAAACGATACAGTAGTGGTCCTTGTCCTCCCCCTCACTCTTCTTAAGCGGAATTGTCATCTGCTCCGCAAAAGAGTAGGTTTCTGTATCCGCCATGGAAACCGCTTCCTCGGCCGCCTCGCCTTCCCCGCTCGCCGCCAGCTCCAGATCCAGCGCCGTCGCGATATTGTCAACCAGCGCAGAGGTCTTCTTGGAAGCGCCCGTCACACTGAACATCATTATGGCAGTCAGCACGATGTTTACGATCAACAGCGCCAGAATAATAATGGAAATCAGATTTTTCTTCATAATCTTAATTTTCTCCTTCTACACTTATCTTAATAAGAACTGAGAGAATTATATATCTTGATCTCAACTCTTCTGTTCTTCGCTCTTCCCTCAGGAGTGGCATTATCCGCAACCGGGAGATACTCTCCTCTGCCCGCATGCTTGATGCTCGCCGGATTCAGATTTGTGATCGAGAGGATATAATCAAACACTGACAACGCGCGCCCGGAACTCAGCTCGTTGTTGTTAGAATACTTTGCTCCCGACATCGGAACATTATCCGTGTGCCCTTCTATCTCAATCGTGCCTTCCGCATACCGCTCCAGAATCAGGCCCACCTGATCCAGAACCGGTTTCGCCTCGTCCTTTAAGAGCGTGCTGCCCGAATCAAAAAGCAGCGAACCCTTTAATGTAAGCTGGACAAACTGTGCGGTAAACTGCACCTCCACCTCGTCCGCCATATCCCTCTCGTCAACCGCTTCCTGTATCTTCTCTGCAAGCGCCTCGGATTCCTCCATCTGCGCCTCTTCCAACTGCTCCTTCGCCTCGGCGGCACTGTCCGCCACATCCTCGGAAACAATCTTTCCGTCGTCCATCTTACCTGTACTGTTTATAAATTCATCCAGCTCATTGAGCTGGCTGACGCCGTTACTGATCAGCATACCGTCCCCGATTGCCTGCGCTCCCCCGTCAAAAACGGAAAACATCTGATTAAAGGAAGCGACAACCTTTTCCTGCTTTACCTCATCGACCGTAGACATCGAGAACAGCAGCACGAAGAAACAGAGAAGCAGATTCATCAGATCAGAGAATGTGGTCTGCCACGCCGGGGCGCCTTTCGGGGGTTCATCCGGCTTTCTGTTCGCCATTATTCTTCACCTCCGCCTTCGTCTCCAGAGGAGCCTCTGTCTGCAGGCGCAAGGAAGGATTTCAGTTTCTCCTCAATAACACGGGGGTTTTCACCCGCCTGAATAGAAAGGAGACCCTCAATCTCGATTTCCTTCACCATCATCTCTTCCGCGTTCTTGCTCTTTAACTTCGTTCCCACCGGCGCACAGATCCAGTTCGCCAGCACAGAACCGTAGAAGGTGGTAACCAGTGCGACGGACATATTCGGTCCGATCGTTGCGAAATCCGACAGATCCCTAAGCATGTTAATCAGACCGATCAGGGTTCCAATCATACCCCAGGCAGGACCCATGGCACCGACATTCTCCCAAAAACCGATCTTATCCTTATGTCTGCCCTCCACGCTTACCAGTTCCGTCTCCATAATGGCGCGCACCAGCTCGGGGTCAGTACCGTCAACAATCAAAAGAATGCCCTTTTTCAGGAATTCATCCTCAATATCGCTGGCTGCCTCCTCCAGAGAAAGGAGTCCCTCTTTACGGGCCACGTTGGAAAGCTCTATTATTTTCTGAATGATCTCCGGGACGTTCATGGTGGACGTCTTAAAGATCAGGCCAATACTCTTAAGTCCGGCAAGGAAATCAGGTACTGTATAACTCGCGAGAATACACATGAAGGAACCGCCAAAGGTAACCAGGACCGACGGCATATCTACGAATCCAAGTACTGTGGAAAAATCCTTACCCCACACCATACCGAATATCATCAGACCAAAACATGCTACCAAACCAATTATCGAAGCTATATCCATATGTACACACCCACTTTTACACTAGTCTGCAAAAATATCCTTTCTATACGATTTTACTAAATTTTTCACTTCTTGTCTACTTTCTTTTACAATTATTTTCCGGCCTGTAGTAAATGACAGTACCGTATCCGGGGTTTCCTCCACCAGTTCCAGCAGATCCGGATTGATCAGCACTTTCACGCCGTTAATCTTTGTGACTTCTACCATAGACAAGCCCCCTTATTGCTTCCTAAATAATACAACTCATTCATTTTACCACACATCAGCCAAAACTGCAAAAAGAAATTTTACCAATCTGTGCCCCCTGCACATTAAAAAAGGGACTTTTGCGCGGGATACCGCGCAGAAGTCCCCTTATTCTTTTAAGCAATCATCTCTTGAGGTTTACAAGTTCTTCCAGCATGGTGTCGGAAGTGGTGATAATACGGCTGTTTGCCTGGAAACCACGCTGTGTCGTGATCATTTCGGTGAACTCGCCCGCCAGATCCACGTTACTCATCTCCAGCACGCCGGATTCCATGGAACCCTCGCCGTCAGAAGTAATGTCAATACCTACGCCGTCAAACTCGCCGGAGTTTAAGGTCGTGGAGTAGAGGTTGTTTCCGGCTTTTGCAAGACCTCCCGCGTTGGCAAATTTTGTCACCGCGATCTGGCCTAAAAGCTTGCTGAGACCGTTGTCGTAGGACGCCCTGATCTTACCGTCCTGACCGATCTCCACACCGATCAGCGCGCCGGGCTTGCGGCCGCTTCCGAGGTTGTTGGAGCTGCCGTCGCCGTTGTCAAATCCGACGGTGGATGTCTTGCCGTTGTTGACGTTCGTAATCGTCGAGAAGTCAATCGAAATGTCGTGGAAATGACCAAGGTCCACATTCTCGCCCGTCAAATCCGTCGCAGCGCCCGCGAAGTCCAGCGTCACCGCATCCTGATCCGGATTTCCCACATAGGAGAACTTACCGGTCTTTGTATCGAACACCAGCATATTGCCGCCGTAGGACTCATTCTTCGTCACACTGGCAAAGCCGTTGGGTGAGATATAGTTGACCGTATATTTCGTATTGTCCGCACTCTTCAGCCCGTAAGCCTTCTCCAGGACGGTAGCCATTTCTTCCTCAGGCATACCGGGATAATAATCCAGAGTGGCGGCAAACTGCCCAGTCTTGTCGTTATAGACCGTACCTGCCGGTATATCCTGGGCTGCCTTAAACGTCGCCTTAAACTTCAGCGTCACAACGCCATTGTCATCAATGGTAAGCGGAAGGCTCTGGTCGATCTTCACCTCCGCTGTCGCCGCCGCGTCGACGTCGCCGCTCAGTTTACTCAGAACCGTTCCCCAGTCGTCATAGCTCGTGGTGGTCAGCTCGACCCTGGTGCCGTCATCCTTTTTATAGTAATATTTTCCTCCGTCATAAATCAACCCGTACTCGGACTGCAGGGTATCCTTATCCAGCTTCACCTCGCCGCCCATCACTACCTCTTCGCCTGCCGCAAGGGCTGCACCATCCGTAACTGCCGCACCCTTGATGGTCTCCACCTTCGCGCTGCTGCCCGCAATACCCATCATCGGGCTGTTGGAAAAGCCCTCAAGGATTTCACCGTACGTGTAATCTACCAGGAACTTAGCCGGATCTGTCTGCGTTGCCGGCTGCGCCTTGGAATCCGTATACGTCACATTGTCGGGCGTCTGGTAAACCTTGGTCTCCGTAATGTTCCCGCCGGAACCAAAGTTTGCGATCTGGTTGATATTCTCAAGTTTATAGTAATCCACAAGGGACTCCCCGTTACTGTCCGTGATATCCTCGAGCTGCACATAATACTGTCCGTCCTTGCTCAGCGCGTGGATGCTGAACTTCGCCGTGTACACGTAGCCTCTCGCATCAAAGAACTGCAGTGTTCTCACCAGGCCGGCCTTGCTGTGGACGTCGGTACAGTTCTTATCCAGAATACCAGACATAATTCCCAGGCTGGTAGCTTCCGGGTCTGACTTTAAGTTTTCGGCATTCATTACCTGAAGCGCCTCCACGGGACCGGAGAGGATCTCGCCGGTATCCGGGTCTACCTGCCAGCCCATCACGCGGTAGCCGGTGCTTGCCATAACGAGGTTGCCCGCGCCGTCAATCGTGAAGGAACCGTCTCTCGTAAAGAAATTCTGGGAACCGCTGTTTACGATGAAGAAGGACTCGCCTGAAATCATCACGTCCCAGGGGTTATTCGTGGACTGGGCGGAACCCTGTCTCGTGATAGCGGTATTGATCGCCGCCGTCTTGGAGCCGAGACCGATCTGTCTCGCGTTGATACCGCCGCGGCCAGTGGCTATATTGGCACCTGACGCCGCCTGTGTCTGCTGGTAGAGCAGATCGCTGAAAACCATGTTCTGTGCCTTGTATGCAGTTGTGTTTACGTTTGCAATGTTGTTACCGATAACGTCCATTCTGGTCTGGTGGGTCTTAAGGCCCGACACGCCAGAAAAAAGTGATCTCATCATAGTGAAATGACCTCCTTAAACTTGTATGGAACCGTCTGTCCTCTCTGTCAGTCGAGGACGGTAAGCCTCCTGTAAGGTCCGGCTTATATAATGACCGCTCCGTCTATGTTAGTAAATACGTTTTCATCGGCTTCTGTCTGATCCATCGCTGTGATGACCGTCTGATTCGGTACGCTCACGATAAAAGCGAGGGAATCTACCATGACCAATGATTCCTTTATCCCCTTCTCCGAGGCTTTTGCCGCTCCCAGGTTCAGGCGTTCCACCTGTTCCTCGGTCAGCTCAATATTTCTGTCTGTCAGGCGGTTTGCCGCATGCTTGGAGAATCTGACTTCTAAGGACTCCTCCATCCCGTCCGTCTTCTTTGACAGAATATCCTGAAAGCTTATGCCTCCCGGTGCAGGCACTCCGTCCCTGGATCTGCCTGTCTTTAAATATTGATCCTGAAGCTGCTCTATCGAAGGGAAAGAACTGCCTTGAATCTTCATACTGTCTCCTCCCTGAGATCATCGCCTCCAAGCGGCCTACTCATCATCACCGCCGTCGTCACTGCCACCGTCATCATCGCCGCCGTCGTCTTTGTCTGCCTCAGCGGACGCCACCATGTCTTCCATCTTCTTCACATACTTCTTCATGGTATCCACTTCCTCATCCGTAAGGAATTCCTTCTGGTAGTCAGTCATCTTATCATACATCTCTTTCAGCTCTTCTACCTTTTCCCTGTCGGCAAGTGACAGATTTTCAATAGCAGGAAGCTTGTTTAAAATGTTCAGCCAGTCTGCCGCCAGCTTGTATGCCTCCAGATAGGTAGGATCAGCTACTGTTGCCAGATCGTCCATCGAATAGAGTTCTCCGCGGATTGAGAGATATGCTTTGTTTTTCTCATAAGTAACAAAGTCCACGGGACCCTGTATCTGGGTAACTCTGCCCTGACTGTCCCTGACATTTAAGAGTACAGTCTGACCTACAAGAGCCGACGCTCGGAAAAGATCCATGGATGCGCTCATGTTCTGCATCTGCTCCAGTTCTGAGAAAGTCGCATACTGTGAAATATACTCTGTGTTGGAGGTGGGCTCAAGCGGATCCTGGTACTTCATCTGCGCCACGAGAAGCTGTAAAAAGGCATCCTTATCAAGTGTGTTGCTGCTCTGCGTGTTTTTATGTGCCAGAGACGCTGCGGAATTGGATTCCACGAACTTACCGTCTTCTACTTTCTGTACTGCTCCCATTCTTCCACTCCTTTCATAAACTGCTCAATTCTCTCGCAGTGTTCTTACGGTCTCAGCAGTAAATGCTTCGACCTATACCGCACGTTATGCGGTATAATCCACCGTATTGCCGTTTGCCTGCATCATTTCCACCGCGATCCGCTCCGAGTCGTCGAGTTCCTCAAGACCTTCCTCCTCCATCTCGTCGAGGTTTAAGTTGATCCTTCTTGAGCCCTTCTTCGCGTTCCCGCCGTTTCGGTCCTGCGCTTCCTGCTCACCGCCGAACTGTTCGCCGTAAGCGTGGTTCGCAATTGTGACTTCCACAGCCTCCACCTTGATGCCCTGCTCCTCAAACTGTTCCTTAAGCTGGATCATCTGGGTTTCCAAAACTGCTTTCACCGTCTCGTTCTGTGCCGCAAACTGTGCCGTGATAACGCCGTCCTTCGCCGCGATCTGCACATGTACCGTACCCAGACTTGCGGGATGTAACTGCATCTCCATCTCCTGCATCTCGGGTTTGATGTTAACCTTCATGTACTCCACGATCTGATCCATGATCTGATTCGTCTCGGGCTGTGTGTATACCGGCCGCTCCGCCGGCGCTTCCACATCTTCCATGCGCCCCGTCAGGTTCTGTAAGAAAGCGCTGCCCGCATTGTTGCCCGCCGCGTGCTCCTCTCCCTTATTCCCTGAGTCAGCCGTCTCCTCTTTCTTCAAAACAGGTGTCGTCTCAGGCTTTTCGGTGTCCGTAACCTGCTCGCTGACATGTTTCTCGCCGCTTGCATCGTCAACCGTCACCTTGATCTGTACGGTGCCGCCATCCTTCTGTACGGATACCGCATAGTCCTTCATGCCCTCCACGCTTACCTCAGGTTCCTCTGTTCCCGGCATGGTAAGTATGGGTTCTTCTGTCTCTACAGGCGCTTCCTCCTCCGCGCCAATCTGCGTCAGCAGGGCATTAAGCTCCTCGGCGCTCAGTCCCAGTTCCTCCTGTAACGTCGCAAGAGTCTCATTCACCGTCTGGAAAAGTTCCTGTAAATTGCCGTAAAGCGCTTCGTCTGTTACCAGAGCCAGCTCATCCGTATTGTCTGTCAAAGTAAGTAACAGCTGTTTCAAATTCGCCGGATCAAAGAGATCTACCGCTGTCAGTCCCAAAACTTCCATGGCTTCTTCCACCTTTTCAAGCGGAATGTCCATCACATCGACAATCTCACTGACGAGCTCTTCGGCTGCCTCCTCCACAGTCTCCTGCGTCTCGGCATCCTGTGTCTGCACATCCTTCGCCTCGGTCGTCCTGTTCTCATTGCCATCCTGCCCCACGGCGCTCTTCGCATCTTCCGCAGATGCATCCGTGTCCTTTGGCTTAGGCGCATCCGCCGTCTTGTCTGCGCTTTCCTGCCTGGTCACATCCTTCGGCTGTGTCTCCACAATGGTCTGCTTCGGCGCTGTGGCTGCCGCCGCATTGCCTGCCTGTGCCTTCTGCATCCCGGTAAGCTGATCGCTCATTTTATTCATAAGCTTATCAAAACGCTCCTGCACGACTTCCTCCGGCTTCACAGATGTCTGACTCCCCTGCACTGTCCCGTAGGGCGACAGGGATTTTACATTGTTTACCGTCATTCCTTGCTCTTTCCTCCTTTCTTAAATTTTCAAGGTACTTAAACTGTAATCGGACAGGTTCCCTGTCCGCCGCGTGGAATGCAGGCCGTGAAACATTCATCTGCCTTTTTTGCATTCCTCCGCATATATAACACATGTAACGGATAACCCGCTACATGGTATATATCGGCATTCTCCCGCTGTCAATAAAGCGGTTTCCAAAAGATTGTGACAAAAAATCAGTCGTCGGGATCCATGATCCGGGTCAGTCTCGCCGCAACCTCGGCGTCCATCGCCCCAAGAATGTTGCCGCGGTCTTCTGCGCTCATCTGGTCCAGTATCTTAGCCGCCAGATCCAGATCATCGGTCATTTCCTCAAAAATAGCAGCGGCAGCCTTGGGCTTCATCTCCGCGTAAGCCTGGGCATAATCCTTAATCTCCTGGTCTGCCTCTATCTGCTGCACCACCTGCTTATACAGATATTCCGCCGTAGTCGGGTCCATGGTCTGATAATACTTCTGGTACTCCTCTGCCCCCGGTCCGTTCTCAGCGTAGATCACTTCCTCATAAAACTCTGTCTTGATGCGTTCAAACTCTACCTGGGCGTCCTCAAAAGTCTGCAGTCTCTCATTCTCTGCACGAAGTTCCTCAAGTTCCTTGGAATCCACGCTGCTCGCCGCCTGGGCGTCCTCCAGCTGCAGTTCCAGTTCTTTGATATAGTCAACAGCCTCCTGCAGGCTGGTATACCCGCCGTAGGACTCCTCGTCATCTGTGGTGACAGTCGAGTCCGCCGGTAAAATCTTATTGACCACCGGCACATCCTTCAGTATCGGCGCGAGCACGCCGGAACCGAAACCACCCACGTCCAGCTTGATCAGCAGGCACAGGATCGCCACCCAGATGATAACAATAACAACCGTTACCAAAAATACGGAAACGCCGCCTGCCTCCTCATCCTCGGTCAGCTTTGCCTCCTGCTCCGAAATCTCCTTGGCGCGCTGTTTCGCTTCCTTCTTCTGCGCCTTCCGATCCGCCTTGATCTTATTGCGCTCGTCCTTTAATCTCTTTTTCTCCGCTTTTTTATCAATGGGGGTTTCCATACCCGCATTCATCGCTTCAGCTGCCATTCCCGTTTTCCTTTCCACGCTGCCCGTAGGTGTAACTCGTCAGTTCGTCCACCACCTTGGCCTCGGCCGCTTTCTCTTCTTCTAAAAATTGAAGCAGGGCTTTCTCTTTGAGTTTTTCATGCATCTTCCGCTCCTGCATGATCTCTGTCAGCTTCGCCCGTGCTTTTTCCACCACTTCCTCGGCTTTCAGCACCTCGAACTCCTGCACCGCGATCAGTTCATCCATAATGAGCACGGCGTTGCGGTTATCCCGCAGATCGTTCACACTGAGAGCCTTCTTTCGCATCCGCCTGCCTTCCTCAAGGTAAGCTGCTTTTCGGTCGATCAGCCCCTGCAGTTTCTCCTGCTCCTCATTCAACCGCATCTGCGCCTTGCCGACCTCTATCTTCGCCTGCGTTTCAAGCTGATACTTGATATCCAGAATGCTCTGCATCCTGTACCTGAATTTCGCCATGGCAGGTCACCTATTCCTTCTCGTAACAGTTTCGCCTGCGGCATCCCTGTTACGGAATCTGCCCATTCCAAGTCGCCTGCGGCGAGGGGCAGCTTCCCACTTGGCTCAGTCTACGCATTCCCACGGACTTTGCAGCAAGTGCAAAGTCCTGCGCTGAACTATGCTTCTGCCTCTACTTCCGCAAAAAGCTCCCGCAGCATGCCAACGGCTTCCTCATAATCATATTTCGAATCCACATCCTGCATCAGGAACTCGTTTACTGCCTCGATCTTCTCAATGGCATAATCAATGTTTTTGTTGCTGCCGCTCTTATAAGCGCCGATATTAATCAGATCCTCCGCCTCATTGTATGTGGCAAGCACGTTTTTCAGCTTGCCCGCAAGCATTTTATGCTCCTTATCCACAATCTGGCTCATACATCTGGAAATGCTCTGCAGCACGTCTATTGCCGGATAATGGTTCTGATGCGCCAGCTTTCTGTTTAACATGATGTGGCCGTCCAGAATACTTCTCGCCGTATCCGTGATCGGCTCATTCATGTCGTCGCCGTCCACCAGCACCGTATACAGCCCGGTAATGGAGCCGACCGCCGCACATCCCGCCCGCTCTAAAAGCCGCGGCATCTCCGAGTAAACGCTGGGCGGATAACCTCTCGATACAGGCGGTTCCCCGCTCGCCAGCCCGATTTCCCTCTGTGCCATGGAAAAACGGGTCAGGGAATCCATCATTAAAAGTACGTCCTTACCCTGATCCCTGAAATATTCTGCGATCGCGCAGGCAGTTTTCGCCGCCTTGTTTCTCTCAAGAGCCGATTTGTCCGAAGTGGCAACCACCACCACGGAACGGCGCATACCCTCCTCGCCGAGGTCCCTCTCCACGAACTCGCGTACCTCCCTGCCCCGCTCGCCGATCAGGGCAATCACATTGATATCCGCCTTCGTATTCCGTGCAAACATGCCCATCAGTGTGGATTTTCCCACGCCGGAGCCTGCAAAAATGCCGATACGCTGCCCCTTTCCCACGGTCATCAGACCGTCTATTGCCTTCACGCCAAGCGGCAGCACATCGGCTATAATCTTTCTGCTCATGGCGTCCGGCGGCTGCGCCTCCACGCTGTAGGGTACGCCCGGCATATACTCGCCGTCGATCCTGCCAAGACCGTCCAGCACCTTTCCCAAAAGGTCGTCGCTCACCGGCACCGTCAGGGGATTACCCGTGTTCTCCACGATACACCCCAGCCCGATTCCCTCGGTGTTGTCACAGGGCATCAGAAGCGTCCGTCTGTCCTTAAACCCTACCACCTCGGCCGTGATCGGCGGATATTCATCCCCCACGGGATAAATCACACACAGATCCCCGAGCTTTGCCTCCGGCCCTGCCGACTCGATGGTAAGCCCGACAACATTTTCCACCCTGCCCTTTTTCTTAAAAAAGGTATCATCCTTTATGCTGCTGTATTTAAAGAAATTAATTGCTGTATTCATCCGACGCTTCTTTCTGCCGCAGTTTTAAACCTTTTCATAGGATAGCACCTGTAATTTTTTCGTGAGCTCCTCGAGCTGCGTGCCTACGCCGCAGTCAAAAATGCCGCCGTCTGTCTCAATCAGGCAGTCTCCCTTGCCCAGGGCAATATCCTCTATAATCTCAATCAGTCCCCTGCCCGCGACAGCGCCTTCCACGAGAGTCTGCTTCTGCATATTGACGTAAGGGTAATCCTCCGCCGACACGTGCACGATAAATGTTCTGCTGCTCTCCACTTTCCGCAGGGTGGAATCAACCAGATGTACGAGTATATCCCTGTTATCCATCAGATCCACACCGAAAATATGACTGTAAATATCGGTGATGGTGTTCACGAACCTTGGCTCAAGGTCTTCTAAAAGTTCGTCGAACTGCGCCTCAAGCTGTCTCTTCCGCTCCGCCAGTTCCTGTTTCATGCCGTCCGTCTCAGCCATACCCCGGGCATAGCCTTCGTCGTAACCCTGCCTCGTACCTTCCTCGACGGCATTGGCGCGAAGGATATCGCTCTCCCGGCGGGCGTCCTCCAGCATCTGGCTCGCCTTAAACTGCGCCTCCGCGAGCATGCTCTGCGCCTGCGCCTCAATCTCTTCCAGATTTGGCCCTGCCGTATCGGCAGCCTTAATCACATTGCTGCCGCCTTCGCCGTCAGCAAAGAGGGCGTCCAGTTCCTCGCCCTCGATACCGCTCACAAACTCCGGCTCCCCCGCCTCTGCGTCCTCGTCAAAGGAAGGCATCGCGGCCGCGTTCGCACGGCGGATGTTCTCCCATTCCTCAATACGTTCCGCAACGAGACTGTTGCTGTCTATCACACATTTCTCTTCGCCGTCCACCCTGACCCAGCCGGCTTTATATAAGTTTCTCGTCTTCTGCTTAAACAATGATCTCGTCACCTCCGCCTCTGGAGATAACAATTTCCGCAGCATCCTCCAGTTTCCGGATGATGTTTACAATCTTCTGCTGCGCTTCTTCCACGTCCTTCATACGGACAGGACCCATAAATTCCATGTCCTCCTTAATCATAACGGCAAGACGCTTGGAAAGGTTATTAAAGATCGCGTTCTGTACATCTTCGTTAGAACCTTTCAGCGCAATCGCCAGATCAGAGTTATCGACGTCACGCAGCACACGCTGGATCGCACGGTCGTCCAGAAGCAGAATATCCTCGAATACGAACATCTTCTTTCTGATCTCGTCCGCAAGTTCCGGCTCTTCGATCTCCAACGTCTCCATGATATGTTTCTCTGTACCACGGTCCACCGTATTCAAAATTTCCACGACAGCATCCACGCCGCCGATAATCGTATAATCCTGATTTACCAGAGATGACAGTTTGGATTCCAAAACTTTCTCCACCTCCTTGATCACATCCGGGCTCGTTCTGTCCATTACCGCGATACGCTTCGTCACATCCGCCTGTCTGTCCGGCGGAAGCGCGGAAACGATAATCGCCGCCTGCCCGGGCGCCAGATAGGACAAAATCAGCGCGATGGTCTGTGGATGTTCGTCCTGTATAAAGTTCAAAAGCTGTGCCGCGTCCGCCTTCCGCACAAACTCGAAAGGTTTCACCTGCAGGGACGCCGTCAGCTTGCCGATCACGTCCATCGCCTTCTCGGCGCCAAAGGACTTCTCCAACAGCTCCTTGGCGTAGTTGATACCGCCCTCCGCGATATACTGCTGTGCCAGGCAAACCTGATAAAACTCGTTGATTACGCTCTCCTTGACCTGCGGCGTAATGCTCCTCGTATTCGCAATCTCCAGCGTAAGTTCTTCCACCTCGTCTTCCTTGAGGTGCTTAAAGATCGCAGCAGATTTTTCCGGCCCAAGAGCAATCATTAAGATGGCCGCCTTCTGGATTCCGTTAATCTTCTCGTCCGCCTTCGCTGCCATTTATCCTACCCCCAGTCTTCGTTTAACCAGTTGCGCAGCAGGTTCGCCGCAGCCTCCGGGTTCTCTTCCACAAATTTGCTGACGAGCCTCTTCTCCTCGGTCTCGTTCTCGGAGGATATCTCCTCAAGCGTCACATCGGACTGCAGGAGTGTCTCCACAGACAATTCCTCCTCTTCCTCCTCGTGTTTTTCGCTGCGCATGCTGCGAAGCACAACAAAGGCCAGAAGCGCCAGAATAACAATAATCAGTATGATCTGCAGGACATCCGCCGCCGTAATCGGAGAACCTTCCGCATCGAAGAAAAGATTCTCGCTGTACGCAATCAGCGTGATATTGTCCGTCGAAATGCCGGTGGCATTGGACACTGCCGCATAAAAGCTTTCATCCAGCTCAATCGTTGTCCGCTCAGCGTTCGCGAGCTTATATTCCTCCCAGCTCACACCGTCCAGAAGACCCTGCGCGTCCACATCCTCCTCGCGGATCACATTGTACCTGATCAGGGAAGCCGCCAGGGAAGAACTGCCATAGTTGATCACGCCGGAGGGCGTCTCCGTTGTGGTGATCGTCTCGTTGGGCAGATAGTCCCTCGACTCCTCGCTCTGGGTGGAGGAAGAATTGGCATTGTCTTCCAGTACATAGGTAGAGTCATCATCGTTACTGTCCGTCCCGGGCACACCGCCCACACCGCTTGTATTCTCAGAGCTGAAAATGTCTTCATGGCTGAGTACGCCCTGCGTCTGTCCGTCCGCCGGTGTGTATGTATGCTCCGTCCGTTTCTGGTTGGAGAAATCCAGCACCAGATTCGGGGACACTTCCACATTATCAAATTCATTCGTGCCAAGGATCACCTTGCGCACGCTGTTAACCATATTTTTCTCCGCCTCGCTCTTCACGGAAAGCTGGGCGTTGGCCATGCCGGATGCCGAGTAATTCTCATCCCCCGTAAAGAGCATGTTGCCCTCTGAATCCATGATAACGATATTGTTTGTCGTATCATTTCCAAGCGCGGTAGCGATTGCGCGCGCCAAATAGGCCGCGCTTTCCTGTGAAAACTCGTCCTTTAGTTCCAGAATCACCGAAGCGGAGGATTCCTGTTCCTGCGCAATCAGCGTCCCGTCGTTTTCAGGTATGTTCAATTTGACCCGGGCAACTTTAATCGCCGTAAACATCGTCAGAAAATCATTTTCCAGCTGCTTTTCCAAATATACCACATGCTTTTTCTGCTTGTCAGATTCCGTGGTGGAAAAACTGCCGTCTGTCACATTCTCGATCCCGTAGCTTGCCGCCTGAATATTGTTGGCGCCAAGCAGGAGGTTCGCCCGTCCGAGTTCCTCAGCTATAATGGAAATCGTCAGCCCGTCGTCCGTAATCTGGTAGTGGTAGCCGTCAGCCTCAAGGAGATCCCTTACTTCCGAAGCCTCCTTCGTGCTCTCGCACTCCCTGAGCAGCACATACTGCGGCTTGGTGATCCATGACACGACAAACACCAGCGCAATAATGAGCACCGCAACCACAGCGACAATCAAAGTCTTCTGCTTCGCCGTGAATCGGTTCCACCACTCCATTATTTTATTTCCCAATTCCTTCAGTTTCTCAATTATCTTTTCCACAGCACCCTGTTCTCCTTCGGCCTTTCCCCTTTACACGCTAAACAGAACTAGACCTGCATCTGGATCAGTTCTTTGTAAGCCTCCAGAAGTTTGTCCCTGATCGCCACTGTGTACTGTAATGCCGTAGAAGCTTTCTGCAGGGCAATCGTAAGATCATGGGTGTTCTCCGTCTCACCCAGCGCCCATTTAATCTCCTCATTTTCCGCATCAGACAGATAGCTGTTCGTGGTATTCAGATTGTCAATCGCGGTATGTAGCATCGTTTCAAAGCCGTTTTCCTTATAATCCTCGATGCGGGTCGTGGGCGCCGCCTTTGCCGCATCCCGAATCACACCCGAAGAGACGTTATATAATTCCGTGATATCCAAAGCCATTTCCGTTTCCTCCAACTTTCCCCTTTTTCATTCCCGCCGCGCGTCAGCAACACATGTTATTTATATTTTATGCCGCGTCATCAGCCGTTCAGAATGTTAAGCCCCATGGTCGCAATATTTTTGCTGGCAGCAAAAGCGGTACCGTTCGCCTGATAAGCGCGCGACGCGTCGATCAGGTTCGTGAACTCCGTAATGATATTTACATTCGGGTACATCACATAACCGTTTTCATCCGCATCCGGATGAGAAGGATCGTAAACCATATTGCCCTCTGTCTTCGTATCCTCGTAAACGCCGGTCACTTTCACGCCGGTACCAGAATAACGGTCTCTGGCCTTATTTAAAACCTGATGGAAAGGCGTCTGGGAATTTTTCTCCTCAAACACCACAATCTTTCTGCGGTAGGGCGTACCGTCCTCCGTCCTCGTCGTATTCGCGTTCGCCACATTCTGGGAGATCGTATCCATACGGAAGCGCTCCGCGGTCATGCCCGTGGCGTTGATGTCAAATGCCGTAAATAAAGCCATAGCAATTCCTCCTATCCGTTCTATACACGTGATTCGATACACACGGAGAATACTGCTTTCAGCATTCTCCCCCATGAAACTTAAAACCTCCAGATCAGCTATGCCGGCTTTGCGAAACCGCCCTATGGCATGGGCTGCCAGAAGTCCTTCTCATGGTGTTACTTCATAACCGCCTGTAAATTCTTAAATTCCTGAGCCACGCTCTGTTCAAGGCCCTGATAGACAATCTGGTTTTTCGCCAGATATACGCCCTCGGTATCCGGATCGACGTTATTGCCGTCTATACGGTAAGAAAAGCCCGCGTAATCCGTGTATGTAATCGGCTTTAAACGGTTCATCTTCAAATCTGCCACCTTCGCATCCATGGTCTGATAGCGGGAATGGCGCAGAGCCTTCGCAAGCTGTACCTCAAAGTTTACATCCTGCCTTTTATAATTCGGTGTGTCCACATTGGAAAGGTTGTTGGAAATCGCCTCATGTCTGAGCGCCGACGCGTCCAATGCCTTATCCAGCACATTCACATAATCAAAAACATTCGTATCAATCAATGAGCTCATAATCACACTCCTTCCACATTAATACAATCCATATTCCATTATAATAAAATTATAAAAAATTACAAGGTATTTCGATTGATTTTCACAAATTAGTGTCCACGCAAAACAGTGAAAAAGGATCTGCGGCGCGCAAAATCGGCGCTTTTCGCAGATCCTTCTGCCAGTTATTTCTAGAGCCCAAACTGTTTAAAACCTTCCCTGTTCTTTTAATCTTTCCACTTCATCAAACACCACGTCATTCAGCACTTTAATGTATGTGCCCTTCATCCCGGAAGACCTGGATTCGATCACGCCCGCGCTCTCAAATTTGCGGAGCGCATTTACAATCACGGAGCGGGTGATTCCGACCTTATCCGCAATCTTGCTGGCTACCAGGATGCCTTCCATACCGCCCAGCTCGTCAAAAATGTGGGTGATTGCCTCCATCTCCGAGAAGGAAAGTGTGGATATCGCCGATTTTACCACCGCCACCTTGCGGCTTTCCTCCGCGTTCTCCTCACTGACCGCCCGCAGCATCTCAAGCCCTACCACCGTGACGCCATACTCGCAAAGAATAATATCGTCGATATCGTACTGGTCGTCACATTTGTAGAGAAAGAGTGTTCCCAGACGTTCGCCGGATATCTCTATCGGCGCGATCACCGCCTGAAACCGCCGTATACCCGGACTCTCAAACCCGAGCGTTTCCAGATTGACATTCTCCTTGGTGGAAAGCACCCCCAGAAGCCGCTCGTTTAACATCGGGTCGATGAAGCCTCCCACGTGATCCACGATCAGCTCTGTAATGGATTCCACCGTCGGCATATCCCCGATACCCAGAACCTTTCCCTTCCTGCTCACAACCAGCACATTGGAAACAAGAATTTCCTTCAGCACATCGCAGATGTCGTTGAACACCACCTTACCCGAGTTGTTGTTGTGTAAAAGTTTCCCGATCTTCCTGGTCTTATCTAATAATTGCACGCTGCTCATGTATATACCTCTCGATCCCTGTGGCCGGTCCGCATGTAATACATTGATTTTATCACACTATTCGGATGATTTCAACGTATTTTCGGTACAATTCACCTGCAATTCGCACAAATTATATTAAAATTACAAATATTCCAAATTTTTCTGCATCCGCCCATACTCACGCTTCCGTCTTTTCCTTCGGCATATCCTTGACAAAGCCGCAGGATTCGTCGGCGCAGACAAGCTTGCTGCCCTTCTGTAACATGATGGAACCGCATCGGTCGCATTTTTCATCCACCGGCTTCTGCCATACCATAAAGTCGCAGTCCGGGTTATCAATGCAGCCGTAATACTTCCTGCCCTTCTTCGTCTTTTTCAGGACAATGTCCTTCCCGCACTTAGGGCATGCCACGCCGATCTTCTCAAAATAGGGCTTCGTGTTTCTGCATTCCGGGAAACCGGGACAGGCTAAAAACCTGCCGTGGGGGCCGTACTTAATCACCATCTGCCTCCCGCACAGTTCACAGAACTCGTCGGAGAGTTCGTCGGCAATCTCCACTTCCTCAAGCTCCTTCTCCGCCTTCTCCACAGCCTCCTGCAGATCGGGATAGAAGTTCTTCACCACCGTCTTCCACTTGACGGTGCCTTCCTCCACGCCGTCAAGGAGCGCCTCCATGGTCGCGGTGAAGTTCACGTCCACGATAGAGGGAAAGGCGTCCTTCATCATGTTATTGACTACCTCGCCCAGCTCCGTCACATATAGATTCTTATTTTCCTTCACGATATAGCGTCTCGCCAGTATCGTCGTGATGGTGGGCGCATAGGTACTCGGCCTTCCGATCCCCAGCTCCTCCATGGCGCGCACCAGCGACGCCTCTGTATAATGGGGCGCAGGCTGGGTAAAATGCTGTTTCTCCTCCAATGTGAGCAAGGTAAGCCCCGTCTCCTCCGAGATACCCCGGATCAGCGTATTGCTCTCCTCTTTATCTTCCTCCTGCGTGTAAACGCTCATGAAGCCGTCGAATTTCACCTTCGACGCCGCCACGGTAAACCGGTGTTCCCCGGCGTCTATCTTCACGGAGGTCGTCTCATACTGCGCCGCCGCCATCCGGCTTGCCGCAAACCTTTTCCAGATCAGCTGGTAAAGCCGGAACTGGTCCCTTGACAGGGAATCCTTGATATCAAGCGGAAGCCTGCTGATATCCGTGGGGCGGATCGCCTCATGGGCGTCCTGTATCTTTTTGTCAGACTTCCTCTCCTGCTCTACCGCCGCCGCATACGCCTCGCCGTACTTTTCCGTAATATAGGCCCGGGCGGACGCCTCGGCCTCGTCGGATATTCTCGTGGAATCGGTACGCAGATAGGTAATGATACCCGTGGTGCCGTTTCCCTTGATCTCCACGCCCTCATAGAGCTGCTGCGCCAGACGCATGGTCTTCTGGGTGGAAAAATTCAGTACTTTGCTGGCCTCCTGCTGAAGCGTGGATGTCGTAAAGGGAAGCGGCGCCTTCTTGATCCGCTCGCCCGTCTTTACCGAGCTGACCTTATATACCGCGCCTGACAGCTCCTTCTTAAGCTGCTCCATCTCCTGTGCTGACGCAATCGTGCGCTTCTCCGCCTTCGTGCCGTAATATTTCGCGGTCAGAGGGTTTCTCTCACCCTCCACCTTCAACTGCGCGTCCAGCGTCCAGTATTCTTCCGGGATGAAGGCATTGATTTCCTCCTCCCTGTCGCAGATAATACGGAGCGCCACCGACTGCACACGTCCCGCGGACAGTCCCCGCTTCACCTTCGCCCACAGAACAGGTGATATTTTATAACCAACCATGCGGTCCAGACATCTCCTTGCCTGCTGCGCGTCCACCAGATCCATATTGATCTCCCTGGCATTCTTTAAGGACTCTTTCACCGCCGTCTTGGTAATCTCGTTAAAAGTAATACGGTACACCTTCTTGTTTTCCAGTTTCAAGGCAAACAGCAGATGCCACGAAATAGCCTCGCCCTCGCGGTCCGGGTCGGTTGCCAGATAGACTTTCTCAGCCTTCTTCACTTCTTTTCGCAGATTCGCCAGTATGTCCCCCTTGCCCCGGATCGTAATGTATTTCGGCTCAAAGTCGTGGTCCACGTCGATCCCGAGAACGCTTCTGGGCAGATCCCGCACATGTCCCTGGCTTGCCGCCACTTCATAGTTCGCGCCCAAAAATTTTTTGATGGTTTTCACCTTCGCCGGTGACTCCACAATTACCAGATATTTCGCCATAGTGATTCCCCTGTCTTTGCCTTTCTAAGGTTATACCCTGTCTAACGTGCAACACTATACACCAAATCGCAAGCGGTTGCAAGGGGAAATTTTTTCTTCTATAACTATTGTGTCGCCAGATTGGTCTTTTATTTTACCGATTCAACGATTTTTCCAGTCTCTCCATAATCCTGCTGTATTTTTTTACATATCTTTCGTTTTCCCCGGCTTCTATGTACTCGTTCAGCTCCTCCAGATCCTCTTTTATCGCCTCCACAAAATCTTTGTACTGGCTGTCTGTCATCCCCATGGTTTCCTCCATTCTGTCTCCCTCCTTTCAGATATCCGGCTCTTAAGATGATTATATGCAAAGCGGAAAATACGGTCAAGGGGGTTCCTCCTTTTCTTATTTTCTTTTTTGGTTAACGCCTGTACTGTTTTACGTTTTCATGATCCGCATAAAGTACCCGCCTCCCACCTGTCTGGCGTGCCCGCAGGCGCACAGCTCCAAAAGCTCCTTGAAAAGAACCGGCAGTGTGATAGTCTTTTTGTACGTTTCCTCATATCTGCGCTGCAACTCCTGTGCCGGAAGCGGATTAAAGTCAAGGACAGACAGGATTTCTCCTGCAGCGCCTTCAAGGAAGACCAGACTTCCCTGCTTCTCCCTTTTTCGTCCGACGCCGTTTCCCGTGGACTCCTCCAGAATTTCTCCCAAAAGTTCCTCCGGCGAGGACGCAAGCCCCGCCCCCTGACGGATCAGACGGTTGCATCCGCCGCTTAAAGGGTCGGTGGCGCGGCCTGGCAGGGCATAAACTTCCCTTCCCTGCTCGAGGGCCATATCCACCGTAATCAGTGTGCCGCTCCTTTCCCGCGCCTCCACCACAAGCACCGCATCGCTAAGACCGCTGATGATGCGGTTCCTTGGCGGAAAAAGCACCGCCCTTGGCTCCGTTCCCGGCGGATATTCAGAGCAGACACCTCCCGCTTCAAGAAGCATTTCGTACAGTTCCCTGTTTTCCTGTGGATAGCAGATGTCCACACCGCATCCCAGAACCCCGAGCGAATACCCGCCTTCCCTCAACGCGGCGCTCTGCCCAATGCCGTCTATCCCCCTGGCCATGCCGCTGATCACCTGTACGCCCGCCTTTGCGAAAGCCGCGCCAAACTGCCCCGCCATATATCTTCCGTACTCGGTACAGTCCCTTGCGCCGACCAGCGCAACCGCCTTTTTCCCCTCCTGCGGGAGTTTCCCGGCACAGTAGAGAACACAGGGCGGGTCGGGAATCCCCTTCAGACGTTCCGGGAACTGCCGATCTTTTTCCGTCACCAGAAAAATTCCCCGCGCCCTCATGCGCCCGTACTCTCCCTCCACGTCGTATCCCCTGCTAAATTCCGACATCCGCTCCGCCCTTTTCTGAAACCTGTCGGACAGCTTCCCGGAAAGCGCGCCGGAAACAGTCAGCCTGTAAATTTCCTGCGGCGTTCCAAGATCCGGCAGAGAGCGGAAAAACCCTCTGCTTCCAAATCCTGCCGCCTGATACAGCCAGTGTATGTACGCCTTTTCCTCCTCTGTCACTCCGCCGTCCTCCCCTGTAAGTTTTTCCGTTACTTCCATTCTCATTGCTCCCTCCCCTGTCTCTTATGCCTTCCCCTTTTCACTGTCTCCGGCATCACTCTCCTGCCACTGGTGCCATCCTTGTCATTTTCACTGTCTCCTCCGCTCCTTCCCTTCCTGTCCCTTTGCTTCTTTCTGCCGCTTTCATCGTTTTCTCCTCCGCCACGCACGTTCGCCTCTTGTCAATTCCAGTATTTTCGGTCCGACTGCCTGTAGCAGATCGCCTCCGCCAGGTGCATTTCCCCGATTTCTTCGCTGCCGTCCAGATCCGCAATGGTCCTTGCCACCTTCAATATTCGGTGATAGGCCCTGGCGGAAAGCTGCAGCGCGACAAACATCCGCTCCATGTAGCGAAGTTCCGTCTCTCCTAAAGCGCAGTAGCGCGCCACCTCCCCGGCTCCCATATCCGCATTGAAGTGAAGCCCCGTCCCGGCAAACCTGTATTCCTGCCTTTTTCTGGCCGCCATCACCCGCTCCCTGATCTGCGCGCTGCCCTCCTCCCGCCTGCCGGAAGTCATATCCGCAAAAGCCATGGGCATAGCCTCCACGCAGATGTCCATACGGTCTAAGATCGGTCCAGATACCCGGCTCAAATACCGATTTACCTCAAAGGGCGTACAGCGACACCTCTCCCTGTCGGGATAAAACCCGCACGGACACGGATTCATCGCCCCCACCAGCATAAAATCCGCGGGATAGACGTAAGACCCGCTGCTTCTGGCAATCTGTACCCGCTTGTCCTCCAGCGGCTGTCTCAAAATATCCAACGTCTCCCGCTTAAACTCCGGGAGCTCATCCAAGAAGAGCACACCGCGGTGGGCAAGGCTGATAATCCCCGGCATGGGGATCCGTCCGCCGCCCGCAAGCGCCTGCCCCGTTATGGTGTGGTGGGGATTCAGAAAAGGTCTTGTTGTCCGCAGCGAGCCCGCGGACTGCAGCAGGCCGCAGATACTGTATATTGTGGATACCTCCAGGCTCTCCTCCCTCGTCAGGGGCGGCAGGATCGAGGGAATCCGTCTGGCCAGCATGGTTTTGCCGGAGCCGGGCGCGCCTATGATCAGCAGATTGTGAAAACCGGCGGCAGCCACCTCCGCAGCACGCTTGAGGCCCTGCTGTCCGTTTATCTGGGCAAAGTCGAGCCGTTCTTCCTTCGCCGTCTCCTCAAGCGAAACCGCAGCAGAAACTTTTGCGCCAGCCGCCGCGTCATAGCGGTTTTCACTTCCGCCGGGATCCGTCACCGCCGCCGGACATCCTTCCGCGCCGTCCGGCTCCGGCAGGGAAACCTCCTCCCCCGCAAGCAGCGCCACCGCCTCCCTCACGTCACGCACACCGACGCTCTCCATCTCAGGGATGAGCGCTCCCTCCCACGCATTTCCCGCGGGCAGGATGCATCTTCTGACGCCCCGCGATGCGCCTTCCCTCACGATTGGCAAGACGCCCCTGACCGGCTTTAGTTCTCCCGACAGCCCCAGCTCTCCCAGAAGAAGCGTCCCCTCCACCGCCTCCTGTTTTAGTTTCCCAAGCGAAATCATAATACCCACCGCCACAGGCAGATCAAACATCGTACCGTTTTTTGGCAGATCAGCCGGGGAAAGATTGACATTGATACACATGGGCGGCAGCTTAACGCCCACATTCTTGAGCGCCACCTTCACCCGCTCCCTCGCCTCCCGCACCTCGGAACCGGGCAGTCCTACAATCTGAAAGCATGGCAGTCCCTGGGAGATGTCCACCTCCACCTGAACCAGATGGCTGTGCACCCCGTAAACTGCACCCGATGTAATTGTACTGAGCAAAACATATCCTCCTTTTCCCGCAACTGTTCCGTATCAAAACCTCACAGTTCGTTTTTTCGTTATGCTTACCCCTTTTATTGCCCTGTTTGTTGAATTTCTGCGGCGAAACGCCAGAAAACCAGAAATTAGAATTGCCGGGAAAGACTATGACGGTCTTTCCCGTAAGTCAAATAAAATTCATATCATATCTTCCGCAATTTCAATGCCTTTTCTACAAGTTCATCATCAATCTCCGCCAGACGCTGCGCCTCGGTTTCTGGTATGCCTGTTGAAAGCAGATTGAGAAAAATTTTAATGCCTTTTTCAGCAAATCCCTCAACCCGACCTTCATTTTTGATCTTTCTGGCGTTCGTTTCCAACAATGCTCCACCCATGACATCATCCATTCCTTTCACAACATTCTTATATTTCTTTGCAATCTCATTTATTACATCCTTTGCCGTTTCAAGCAGCGTCGATCTGTCAAAATCTGACAAATCGCCCTCCTGTACCACTCTGTCCAGACGCTCAATCATTTTCCGATACTCGTTCTTCAACGTCTCTAATCTATGAGGCTCCGCTTCGTAACTCGGAAACTCTGTTTCTTTTGAGAAAATATAAAACGGGATCAGCAGAAATAAATTATTTTCAAAAATATCATCCATTGTATACTGCTGCGCCTTAAAAAGCGGTACTTCATATTCTATGCTTCCGCCCGGAGTTCTTATCACATATTTATATGTACTCGAAGTGTTTGTCTTTGCATATCTGAGATACAATACAGCCGTGTGTGGAAATTCTACCGTAAGCGTTTCTTTTTCAATTTCACCCTGGTCCAAAGCGATCTGCGCGTCATATTCAAATAGCCGAATCAGTATCCGAAAATCAGGCGTACTCTGACACTCCCAGTGATACGTTTTCCTTATTGCACCGTATACCGCAAAATTTGTATCTGTAATCCTTTTTACATCCGGCGCGTTCTGCTGGTCTATAAAATGCTCGTTTGGGAAAAAGGTAATCTGCTCATTTCCCATATAATGTTCCCCAAATGATATATTGATAATCGGTATAATCAACTTACTACAGTCATTTAGAATCGTACGAAACGCAGAGTCATAAATATCTGCCATCTATTAGAATCCTTTCCTTAAATTATATTGTACCACGTGAAGCCCTCTGCTTCAATCTCTGCCCTGTTTGTTGAATTTCTGCGGCGAAACGCCAGAAAACCAGAAATCAGAAATGCCGGGAAAGACTGTAACGGTCTTTCCCGTAAGTCGATATAGCTGCCTTTTACTCTGTTATTCTACTCTAAACTCCTCTGCCTCCTCCTCTGTGAGAGGTCTGCCCAATTCTTTTGAAAGCTCAATCATCTTCCGCCACTCATACCTTTTGCCGTCAGACGGCTCCGTCAATCTGCTGTCTGTCGCATAATAGGCAATGTCATGTTCATATTCTGTTGATTTTCCAGCCATCGTCAACATATTGCCACCTACTTTCTCATATACTTGTCTAGCAGTATCTGTGCTGCCTCTTCATCAATATACATGCGCCTATCACGGAATACACCCGCATTCAGCTTTTTCCTGTAATACTCTACTAAACTGCTTTTTGATGTAAATGTTACAAACCCATCATAACCTGTATCCTTTCTGTAGATTTTACCACATTTTCCTGCAAAGTACCATCGAAAACGCGCTACTATTTTCCGCTGCCCCTATTTCTCTGCCCTGTCGTTGAATTTCTGCGGCGAAACGCCAGAAAACCAGAAATCAGAATTGCCGGGAAATCCCGGTAGGATTATTATGCGCCATATGCCGCCAGTTTGTCAAGGGAAATCGTCTTCACGCCGCGGCTGCCGCACTGTCCGCACGTTAGAAGAGCCCGCGCTTTCGCGCAGGCTCCGACATGTTGCTTCCTTATTATAATGCCATTATATTACCACATTACTCCAGCAGGAACATCTGGGCACGGTTCAGGGACACGCTGTCTATACTGAGCGTATCCACATCCTGCCCCGCTCTCGTGTAGTGGTTCTTTAGCAGCACACAGATCTGGGATGTTCTGTCATCCCCGGTCTGCAAAGCGTCCAGAGGCGCCTTGATGCGGTACACCTTACCCGGAACAATACCTCCTGTCACCTCTACAAGGCGGTTGTTCTCCACCGCCCAGACGGGGCTCGTAAACTCCGTATAGTCAGCAGTGTTGATTCCGCCGCCCGGCAGCAGAAGCTCCGCGGTTTCAGGCACACCCGCATTTTTATAGAAGAAAGACCGTTCTGTGACTTTGTCAACAGCAATATTGTTATCCGTGAAACAGAAATACACATCCACCATATCGCCCAAAATACCGCCCTTGGTGTCCCCGCCTTCCTTGAAGGCAACGTCGAAGGGAACCGTGACACTCTCCACCTTGGTCTTTCCGTTAAAGCCTGCCACAATGGAGACGTTTGCCCTGTGCACACCGGCGCTGTATGCCGCTATAAGAGCGTTTGTAAAGATTTTGCACTCTTCGATGCCGTCGCCTTCCGACGGCGCATCTTTACCCTTTTCAAAGTAGTAAGGGTAAATTGACTGTCCCACGTACACCACATTGCCCTTACTGTACACATAGTAGTTGTTTCTTCCGTCATGGGGTGACACACTGTAACCGCCCGAACTGTGACCGCCCGAAACTTCCTGGTCAGTCAGGGTAAACCATGCCGTAGCATAAGGCCGTCCCCCGTCCTTTACCGTATCAATATCCAGCAGATAATCGGGCACCGAAAGCGCCGTAATATCAGCAAGCTGTACCTTTCTGTTAATCTCATACGGCCATCTGGCAATCGTACCGTCATTGATGCGGTCCAGCAGCAGGCTGGTCGTTTTCTCAAACATATCTGTTTTCATGCCCTCATAGCGGAATTTTGACCCGCTTCCCATGCTGAGCTTTCCGTATGTCTGTTCATTCTTCTGTCCCAGAACTTCCGCCGACAGGCCGACCCTGTCCGCTGACGCGCTCGCAGAGGAAACAAGTACACTCCCTCCCTCGTCAATGAACGCATTCACGGCATTCATCACCGTATCCCCGGGATTACCGCTGTCACCAAAACCAAGCGCCACCACATCCCAGAGGGAAAGGTAATTCGCGTTTTTGGTAATCCTATCCGCCAGTTCGCCCGGCGTAACTGCCTCAATATTCCAGTTCATGTTAAGAGCCGCTTCCGCCCCGCCCAGATAATGGGCTAACGTCGAATTTTCTATGTCCTCATACTGCTTCTGGAAATTGGCATCCCGATTCCCCGTATCGTCAAGAATCTGCAAAACACTCACTTTGGCCCCGTCGCTGCTGCTTATGGTAAAGCAGCCCTCTGCAGAGGCGCGCCGGTATTCGTTATCGGCATCCCTCACTTCCAGTTTCCATGGCACAATACCGAAGTTAATCTCGTTAAAATCGACACTGATCCTGCCGCTATCGCCTGATTCCTCAATCTGATATCCCAGAAACTCTTCTTCCGGCGCATAGATGCCGTCGTAGTTTAAGTCAAGATACAGGCGCTTGTTCAGGCTTCCCCTATAAGTCTTATCGTCTCCCGCACGGTCACTTGTAATTCGGTACGCAATCGTGCCTCGCAAAATCCCCGGTTTCTCAGGCACGGCTTCTGCCGCTATCATATCGTAAGGACTCTGCTCTTTGTCAGAATCGTCTCCGCCGTCCTCTTCCTCTGCCTGGAGTTCGATCTTCGGTCTCTGGGCATTTAGCTGCATGGTAAACATGGCGCTGCTGTGCACATCCTCAATGGTGTAAATGCCGACGCCGTTTTCCTCATCATCCTCTTCCGATCTGCCCATGGAGATTGCTTCTTTGAGGAACTGATACATCTGCGTTTTCTCATGGATATATTTCGTGTTGATATCCTTTTCGTCCGCATCCTGCGCGCTTCTGCCCTTAAAGCAGTCGTTTTCCACCACAATGGGATACCCGGCGCGCAGATATGCAAGCAGCGCCTCCCTTTTCTGCGCCGTGATATCGTTGGCATCATATCTGGTGTCTTCATTTGCTTTTGCTACACGGTCTCCCGTATGGTAAACCATGCCGTTCAATTTATCATCGTTAAAGACCGTTATCATTTTTCCGTCTTTACCCGGCTCATGATAAAAACGCTGTCCGTCCAGACCGATGAAAATCATATTGTAAGCTTCGTTAATGTCCTCGTAACTTGTGTTAAATGCCGCCACCGAACTCAACATGGTTTTTATCTCTATCTCCTTTGAACTTCTGAGAATCTGCTGCCCTTCCCCTTTCTGGTCAGTTCTCTTCCAGAACAGTACGACGTTCCCCTTACTGTTCGTATCAGGATACAGATCAGACTGCATGTTCGCCGTCGGCTGCAGCTCCAGAATCGTCAGATCCTTATATTCCCCGACCAGTCCAAGGGAATAGTTGATAATATACTGGACTGCCATCGCTTTACTGATTTTCTCGGAAATTCTCTCGTCCTCCGGCAGCAGAAGGTTCTCCGCCCTGATCGCTGCCAGCACCTCGCCAAAGCCCGACTTCGCGTTAACCTTATCAAGCGTTTCCGGGAAATCATCACCCACCAGAGGGGTTGTGCTTACCATATAAATATTTCGGTTTACATAATGACATTCGTTATCCGTCTTATTCGGATGATCCTCAAGATCCTTGTCAGCATTCATCAAAATGTTATCGGCGAGATTCCCCTTCTCCGCCATCTCATTATAGAAGGCGAGAAGGTCCTTTTTCAGGAAAACATTTGCCAGCTTCTGATATTTGCTGCCTTTATAATTTACGTTTACGCCGCTTTCCTGCTCCTCCATGATCCCATAGTCCACGATAATGGGTTTCAGCGACTGTACCGCCTCTTCCACCAGACAGGTGATCACCCCGTCGGCAACATCCTCCACCCTCTCTCCTGCAACGTTCTCTGCGTCCTCCGGCGTGATATAGCGCTTCTGTGCGTCCGGGTTAAGATACAGCCCCGTTCCGTCTTCCAGATAGACAAGATCCGCCTGTCTTACGTCTTCCTGCTCCACTTCGCCGGCGAGCTTCGTAACCACCTTGATCGTAAAATCTTTGGAATCATTGTCCTGCTTACTCAGGGAGTTAAATACATAGCGTCTCAGAAAATCTTTTCCGCCTGTGCACTGTATGTATACGGGCGCATTCTGCACCTCAACATAATATACCGCTGTACTTTCCGACGCACGCATGCTGACTGCCCGCGCATCAGCTTCCTCCATGCCCTCTGCATCGGTCTGCCCCAGACCGCCATCCTGCATTTCCGCATCCTGCGATGAATCTTCCCCCGGCGTGACAACGCTTTCCGTCATAAGGCTTCTGGTAATCCTATACATACCCCTGCCGCCGCCGACATACTCAAACTGCCCCTCAAGATCAGGTTCCTCTTCAAAGACATCCGTATCTGTCTCTGTCGTATTCATCTTGTTCTGGAATAAGCTTTTTTCTAATACATAGCTGTCAAAAGGACAGGCATCACCCTCCTCTTTGGAGATAGCATTTACTTCCTGAATCTGGTACAGAAGCTCTTCTTCCTCCGCTTCCACATAAGTAAACTGTAATACACAGTATGTGCCATCCTCCGGCATCCCTGGCACAGGATCCGGCATGGGCGTTGGCGTTTCCGGGGTAATCGGATTCGCCGGATCTGTCGGATTCACGGGGTCTATCGGATTCACCGGGTCCACCGGATCTGTCGGTGCAGGATTCGGATTCGGGTCAGGGCCTGGCATCGGGTCCGGGTTCGGCGCCGGGTCAGGGTCTGGCGTCTGATCCGGGTTCGGCGCCGGGTCAGGGTCTGGCGTCTGATCCGGGTTCGGCGCCGGGTCAGGATTTGGCGTCTGATCCGGGTTTGGCACCGGGTCAGGGCTTGGCATCTGATCCGGGTCTGATGTGGGCTGGTCTTCCGGCTGCTCCGGTTCCGTATTCACACACAGATACCAGCCGTCCGCTGTCCCTGCCGTTCGAAAGACAGACTGCGTCCGAAAGGCGGAATCCGCCGGTTGTGACTGTGCCGGTTCCGAAGTTGACTCAGACTCTGATTCCTGCCCGGACGACTGATCCGGCGCAGGCTGATTCTGGCTGCCGGAACCCGGGCTCTGCTGTTCATCGCCGGGATTCGGGGCCGGGTTCTGCTCTCCACCGCCGGGATTCGGACTCGGGTCCTGCTCCCCACCATCGGGATTCGGGTTCGGGTCCTGCTCCCCACCGCCGGGATTCTGGCCCGGTTCCTGCTCCCCACCGCCGGGATTCTGGCCCGGTTCCTGCTCTCCACCATCGGGATTCGGACTCGGTTCCTGCTCCCCACCATCGGGATTCTGGCCCGGTTCCTGCTCCTCACCCGGATTCGGATTCTCAGGTTCCTCCGGCTTCGGTTTAGGGTTCGGGGTCACAGTACCCGTATGATAACCTATCATTCCCACATAAGTATATACACCATTTTCAACGAGATACATGCCCGTCGTTTCAGAATAACTTCCGGCAAGTTCGTCAACACTGCCACTCTTTCTTATCTTCTCAACACGGTAACCGCTCGTTGACATTGCGGGTTCCCCAAAAATCACATGATAATCTCCCTGTCCTTCCGCAAAGCTATAGATTCCTTCGGCTGGCCCGGCCGTCATGTCAGATGCGCTAAAGAGCGTACTCCCCTCCGGCTGTCCTGTCAGATTATAGTCAAATCCCGGAAGGCTGCCGGCGTCCGCACTGTCGTCAGGTCTCTTCTGTACATGGGCATAGAGTCTCCCGGTCGGATAAGGAACCGCATCGGTCAATATACCATTCTCGTCATGCTCCACCTCGACAGAATCAAAAATCCGGCTCCATAAGCTGGTTTTCAGCTCCTCTTCCTTTACCGTACCGCCATATGCCTCCTGATAGGAAATCTCTCCAAAGCCATCTCCGATGACCGCACCAGTCAATTCTTTTCTGTCAGTATACTCATAAAAATCTGTGTTTTGCCCGTTTTCGTCCCCTTTAAAAATGCGGAAAAGATCCTGCTGAATCGGAGACTGTCCCGGCGCAAGGTAACCGATCGTGCCAAGGGAAAAATCATATGTCTTACCGTTTACTTTCACCTCTGCCTTGCCGGGTACAATATCCAGAATGACAAAGGGATGATCCTCGTCATGCTCCTCCACCACCTGTCTGATGCCGCCGAAAGACTCCCTTGCCTGTACTGTAGTCACAGGAACTGTGTCATTCGGCGCCATATAGAAGCCTGTCACCAGGAGTGCAGCCGCTGCCGTCATCGCCACCGCGCGTCCGAACACTTTCTTCGCAGACACGCGTTTGCGCGGTCTGTACGGCTTGATCTGCTGGGGATTTTTAATCAGCAGCTCCTCCGGCTCCCTGTCCCCCTGCACTCTGCCATGGTCAGCCGCTTTGCCTGACGCCCCGCCGCTTTTGCCGTTTTTAGACGCCCGTACTCTCCAATACACGGCGTAAGCTGTCACTGCCCCCAAAAGGAACGCCAGCAGTACAAGGATCGGATTGACTGCTTTTTTGCTGTTATTCTGTTTATCAAATGGTTTCCATGCATTTTTCCCCATAGATAACACCCTCTCTTTTATGACACCGTCACAGCCCCCACTGTCTCGGTTTTTGCAGAGCGTCTTGCCGTAGGGCGTCTGTACTACTTCCCATACTGCCTCCACGTGTTTTCATTACTCTTGCAAAGAAATGCCGCTAAATAATTCCAATTGGAATCACAAATCTGTATCGTAAATTCATCCGTCGCCGCATCATAGTAGCATTTCAAATTTACATTCCAGATATCCTGTGTATCCTGTGACCCGTCCGGCCGGTATTTTAAATGAAAATTATTTTTTGTCTGCCACTCGTTTTTCTTTTCAAAACCTAACTCATCCCAGGCTTTGCCGGTAAATGCTTTCTCCGACGGCAGCGGAATATACATCTCCCCATTGTAGCGGTTGCCGTACATCCAAAAATCCACATTCGCCGTAGGGCCGGAATTAACCTGCGGGTTCAGATTGCCGCCCGCCAGCTGTCCGTCAAGCGTTCCCGGATCTTTTTTCTTCCATTCCTTTCCGTCCGCCGCACACTGGAAGACGCCCGCGGAGATTTCCAGGTTTCGGTTCCATTTAGAATCATAATAATTATAGAAGAGTTTCAACTCATATAGTTTACTGTCCGACACATAGCGGCATTTCATCGAAGACGGCACATAGTATGTGGTTCTATCACTTCCCTTGATAGATTTCACCATCCAGTCAAGTTTCTTCGCATCCTGCCATTTGAGATCCCCCAGATTAAAGTAGGAAGTAAAATCTCCCTCAGAGGGCGTCGGAAAATGAATCGACCCTATCGTAAACGGCGAGTTATTCTGGTTATTCTGGTCATAATAATAACTCCACAGCTCCAAGTTGAAGTTGGTGCCGACTTCCACATGGAGTGTGCTGTCATCAAGCTCATAGTAGCGCTTCTCCCGCTGCAGATTCGGGAAATCGAACCCCTGCCAGCCGATAATCTCATAATGATCATAAAACTTATTTCGATATAACATACCGGGGACGATGTGGTAGTTACCGCAGACCTTAATCCTCTCGTTTTCATTGTTCAGCTTCATGTAGGGATTACCCCCGGGACTGACGTCCGCCACCCCGCCTGCCAATAACCTGTTCCCCTGATAGGACATCGTCTTCTCGTCATAATAGTAAAGCTTTTTCCACTGGGACTGGTTGGACTGGCTGTTTCCCTCACCTTCATAGAGGCTGTAGACCATACCCTCCATACCCTGGTTGCCCTCGATATTCTCATATCTGGAGGGCTTGATCTCCCCAATGATGCCTTGGCCGTTGCCAACCTTGTAAATATTGACAGGATCGTAGATAATATTTTTCCCCGTATACTCTACTTCATGGTAGTTGAAGGTTACCTTCGGCCGATCCAGTTTTGCATAAAATACTTTGCCGTGTCTGTATTTCGTTCCGGTATATCCCTCAGAAGCCGTATTATTCTTAATATTATTAAAATACTCGTCCCGGATTGTATCATTACTGTCCGGCGTGCCGCCGTGCCCCTCCTGATATCTGTCCTCCGGTATGGGGAAAATTGCCTGCATATAGAAGGTATAGCTCCCGTTCAGGTCCAGGTCAAACAAATCGGGACAGATACGATAGTTGTTGCCGCCGCCGATGGTATAATGCAGCAGTATTCTATCCGGTGCATTCCCAGAATTATCCACCACGCGAATGGCTGTCACGTACTTGGGATAGTCTGTAGGCAGTCCCTCCCTGACCGACTCATCCAGCTGCTGCTCCCCGTACTTCAACTCCCCTTTATACGGCTCTGCCTGCTCCTTCCCCTTCACAATCCTAAAACTGATGCCTTCCGCCACCCATCCGTATCTTCTGCCAAACGAGTTTTCGTGCGCTGACAGCAGCGAGATGCCCTGAACCACAAAACCGTATTTGACGTCGTCTGTCGAAGTCAGATTCGTATTCGCCACCTTAAACGTTGTATGATCCGGCGCGCTGTCAATGATCGTTACAATTTTCGTCGGATCCCACGTTGTCCCGGAACCGGCCTCTGCACTGGGATTATATACGCGCCATTTCTCCGGCTTTATGATCGCGCTTTTCTCGGAAATCACCTGTTTGTCTATCGTTGTGTCCTCGCCGCACACGCTGCAGACCTCTTCCAGCCTGTTTCCCGTGACGTCTGCAAATACGGTATACGTGCCGCCCGGTTCTACCAGATACACATCCTCCTTCGCGTCCTTTGGCGCATCCGTCGAGAGATTTAAGTTTGTAACCCGCTTTATGGCAACCTCCGCCGTATCGGACGCCTGCTTCCCCTCAGAGTCCCTCGCGTTGGTTGTCACCGTCACCTTAACCGAACCTGCCGGCTCGTCTTCCGCCACCTTCAATATCCCGTTCACCGGGTCCTTAAAAGTCGTTCCGTTCGTCGGGCTGCCCGATACGGTCACGGACCAGGTAACGCTCTTATCCGCCACATTCTGCCCGGTCACCTTGGGTATGGAAAAGTGAAACTCCTCGCCGGGCTCCACAATCGGCTGATCCATGATCTTCACGGCAAGGGTCTTTTTCTTGTCAAGTTTCTCAAGCTTCGCGTCGTTGACCCCCACCTTATTACGGATGGTCACGTTGTTTGAAGTCACATACTCCTTCTTCCCATCCAAAAAAGTCAGCGCAAGCATCACGACGCGCTTCTCTTCCACCTGAGTCAGGTCAACGGAAAAATCCGTCACATTGGCTGCCAGTTCGACCCAGTCGGGATTGGTCGGGTCAAAATCCGGAAAATGGATCGCTTTCGTGTCCACATCATTGACAGGGTCTATGTCCAGCTCCGTATAATAAAGCTTCTTATCCGTTTTACTCCAATAAAACTGATAGTGCTTATTGCCGTTTCCCTCTGTTACCTCCGTAGTGGCCGCGCCACCGGGAGATACGTTTTCCTCCACCATGCCGTTAAACATGACAAGGCTTTTATCCTCGGGCGTAAAGGTGAACTCCGCGTCCTTCAATGCCATCTGGAAAGTACCACCCGCATCAAAAGCTCCATAGTTAACGCTCCTTGTCGTGTCAATCAGCACATCCGACATCTGGTTCAGCGCAAGCTGCGCCGACTGCTGCACGTTGATATCGCTGTTTGCCGCCGCGTAGCTTCTGGATCCGACCAGAATAAACCCACACACCGACGCCACGACGATGGACAAAATCGCTACCGCAATCAGCAGTTCCACTATGGTAAAGCCCCTCTGATCCTTTCTCACACGCATTTTCTCACCCCACTGCCCTTCCTCTTACCTTCTAGGTGTTAAGCTGCCTTCCCGTTCTCCGTCCCGCCCCGACGCGCTTTTTCTGACGTACAGTCCCTCTTCCCTGCTATGGCGTCACAGCCGGTTCCGGCACCACCTCAGACTTGCCCGTAAGCTCCGTCAGTACAATTTTATAGTTCTTGCTGCCGCCTTCCACGCGAATGTACTCATAGAAGGTGTGGCTTCCATCATCCAAAAACCCGCCAGTTGCTCGGTCGAACCAGATTTCAATCTCATCCCCTGCAAGGAGTTCCGTCTCCGCGCTGGCAGAAGAAGGTTTATATTTTACCGTCACCTTCTGCGTGCCAACCTTCTGTGCCTCTCCGTAGGATGGATAGGGATAGGCGCCGCCATCCTTGACATGCATCTGGGTGTACACATTCCCCTCGGCATTTCGGTAAAGCGTCATATAAGCCGACGCCTTGCCCATCGTCGTCACCTTGCAGTCCCCTATCGCACGCTGGATATTATTGGCGCAGCTTTTCGCGTTTGCACTGAATATCAGGATAATCGAGTAAAAGACGGTACTCATGATGATCGCGATGATGGCGAGGACGATAACCAGTTCTATCAGTGAATAACCCTTGTTATCCCCACGATTACATCTGTTATCGAATCCTCTTCCCGTCCTGTCCTTATGAAGTTTGTCATTGTACTTCATTTCTGCACCCAAACTTCCGCATCCTTCCTGATCGTCCTGCCGCTGCCAGCTTCTATCCCACTACAGCCAATCTCTTCGCTGTCTTCCAAAATCGTCGTTTCTTCTTAATTCCTACTTCTTGATCCAGTTCATATAGCGCACGAGCTCGCTGTAATCGAGCGCCAGATTTCCCGCGTCGTCCACGTTCGGCGCCTGCGCCCCATTCTGCAGGCTGCCTCCGGCATTCTTGAACATGTCAATCGGCTTCTTTAAATCGCCGCTGCCGTCAGGCGTACCGTCATCCACCCAATCCTCGCTTCTCGCTTCCAGCACGCTGGCAAGCTCCGTCCCGCCAAGTTTGACGGTATGTGCCCCTGTCACGATGACCTTTCCCTTGGCGACGATCAGCCCGGTGAAGTCCTGATCCACCGTCACGTTTCCGAGACTGACAACCAGCCGCACTTCACTGCTCCCGCCGATGGACGAAACTGTCACATCATTTTTCGTCAGATACGCTTTCAGACCCGACGTCGTCTCATAGGTCACATGAGACTTATGCAGACCATCCAGATAGTCCTCCACGTTGTCTCCCGGGACTCCCCCGGTCACCTTACACTTGATAATGCTCTTAAACACAGCCGCCGACGCCTCGTCCTTGTCATAGTCGACAGAATCGGGATCAACAAAAGGCGGAACGGACGGACTGTCCGTCAGATTATAAGTTAAGCCCCTGTATTCTCCCTGAATCTGCTTGATCAGATCATCCACAGCTGCCGTCGTCCTGTCGTTCTTCACTTCCTCCGCATTGATGCCGGTCTCCGTATAGGCATTGGGATCAATGGGCGGCGCCTCCGGGCCCGTGCCCTCACCGCCTGTTCCGCCACCCGTCCCAGGCGCGCCTGCCGGGGGATTCAGGGTAGTCTGATCCACACTCGTAAGTAATGTCACGCCGCTTTCCGTAAGGGCGCTGCTTATGAGGCTGTTGCCCAGAATCGTATACTCCGTCTTCGCATCCGCAAAATCCCCGAGTTTAAACCCGCCGGAGAGATATCTGTTGAAATAGGCGTCTATCTCCTCCCTGTTGGCATGCACATTATAGTACTGCACAAAATATTTCTCAGCCGTCTCCTTCTCCATGACGAGATAATAGTAGAGCAGCGAACCGCCGTTATAGGGCGCATAAACCTTGCGGATGTGGTCCATATCGTCCACTCCCATCTCTTTCAACGATTTGTTCCCCAGGCGATAGACTTTCCTGTCAAAATCCACTTCTTTAAAACCGACGCCGTAGGTGTTCTCATTCTCTTCCTTCGTGTCGGCTATCTTAGCCGCATTGAGGGGATTCTGACCGATCACACTCTCCCCTTCCACCGTTCCGATACATTCCGCAGGCACGAGATAAGCCACCTGTCCGCCCTTTACGGCAATAGACTCTCCCATCATCACTGGATTTCTCTGCGTCACAGGCCCCGCCGACGGATTCGTGTACGCAGCCTCGTCGCCCGCCACATTCCCGGTACGGGGTCCGATATAGGAACGCCCTGCAATTAGCAGCCTCGTCACCGCCGACATATCTACCGTGGAATCCCTGCCGTTTATGATGATGGCACTGCTGTTCGCCGAGTCTACCGCCGCCTCACCCGGCAGCCCGTTTAATGTGGAGTTGCCGTAGCCGTAATATTCCTTCGTGAGCGCGACTTTACTGCCAACGCCGTCAAGCGTCAGATCGTTCGCCACATACACTTTGCTGTCAAGGCTTGCCGCCGCACTGTCGAGCATAATATTTTTCGCATAGATACGATTATCTTCACCTGGCACATCCCGGACAGTCAGGGCGGACGCCGGTCCCTGCACCGCGATATCCCCCCTTGAAACCACCTGCAGCGCGTCTTCCAGCACCAGACTTGTATTACCGACTTTTGTCTTCGTTCCGTCCGCTTCAGTCCTGAGTCCAAGCGTAAGACCACCTGCGCCGGAAGCATTCGTACCCGCGTATATGCTGCCCTGCGCGTTGATAATGCCAGGCGTCAGCAGTTCAACCCCCTCTCCGCCGATCAGGGAATACTGATAGAGCGAATCAATGGATCCGTTGTTTTCAAATATAAGTTTTGGCACATCCAGACAGATGTCCGTTTTCACGATAGAAACCCTGTCCTCTGCGTCCGTGCAGGAGACATAGATGTTTTTCAGGATAATGCTGTTGTTGTTTACAATCTCCATCTCGCAGTCGCCAAGGGGATCGTCCGTCGCGTTGCCGTGATCCCACGCAGCCACGTCCACGCCCCCGGTCGGATTTGTCACACCGCGCGGGAAGTTCGACTTATCCACAAACCCTTCCAGTATCTCCCTGTTATAAAACGACGGGCCACGCGTAGGATGCTCTAATTTCTCAACCAACGTGTCCATATATGTAGTCATGAAAAGGTTTGACCGCGCCGTCTCAGATTCCAGATTATCCCATTTTGCAAGCACTTCCCGGTAAGCGACGCCCACCGCCTCAGCGGACTCCTGCCGCAATCCCGACATGATCTGCTCCACCACCTCCTCGGCGGTGTAGAAACTGTTCTTGTTGCGGATATCCGCCACCTTTATCATATAGTTCATGTATGCCATCCAGAGCATGGTGGTAGCGAGAATCCCGATCATCGCCATCGCAATAATCACGATAACGATGGCTGATCCCCTGTCATCCCGTCTCTTTTTTGCCAGTCTGTGAAGTTGTGCCGTTTTTCCGCCTGCTCTTCTCATACCTCACACCCCATTTGTCGTTCCCGGCATTTTCCGCCGTCCGCACTGCTGCTGTCTGTCCCGGACACTCTCCGCCGCCCGCAAGCCGTCGTCATCCCCGCCGCTTCCTGCCTGCCGCACTGCTTCCTGCCTGTGCCTTCGCCGTCAGTTCGTCGTGCTGCCTTCGATCCTGACCATCCGCATTTCATCCGGGAAATCCTTCGCCGCCGCACCTTCTTCGTAGACGCTGACCTCCACGTCGTAGATCAGTTCCGTGATTTCACCGGGCGTTCCCGCCTTGCCCAACGGACTACGCACGCCGTCCAGCGTAAAAATATCCAGCTGATTGAGGGATTGGCTCTCCACACTGAGCTGCGTCGGCACTTTGATGTCTGAGCCGGGCACGCCGCCCAGATATTGCTTACCTACCAGATTTAAACCCAGATTCGTCTTTAAGGAAAACTTATCTTTCGCAAGCGGAGACCCGCTTCCATTCTGTATGGCAAGGTCCGCGCGGTAAGTCTGCTCCTCCGCCATCAGCTTAGAGTCCATCAGATAGTCCGGGTCGGCCGGATTCCCCTTGTCGTACCGCTGTTTCGCGATCAGCAGATTTAGATCCGCCCCCGATCCGTTCTTTATGATAATTTTATCCGGCGTGGACGCGCCGTAAAGCGGATAGTAAAAGAGATTGACGTTGATCGTCTCGTCTCTTGTCCCCGCGTCCACGTTTCTCGTGATATTGCCGCAGGGCATATCCTTCACCATAACCCCGGACCCCATATTCCCCGTCGTTACCACATGACCGCCTGTGTCCGTAGCCGGATCGTAGTTATAATCAAAAACATAGGTCTGCGTGACTTCCATAGCTACTTTTTTCCTGCCGTTTTCATCCGTTTCGCTGCTGTCTGAGAGCGTCACTTCTATCGTTCTGCTGACATGATCGAAAAAAGTACCGGCATTTTTATAGCAGACCATGTTCGGGTTGCTCGGGTCGCGAAGCTCGTCATACTTCGTGTCAAGATCCGCATCCGCAACGCCCGACGCCTTCAGTACGGCTTTCATCTCCGTCTTCATGTCGCCGTCCGCGAAGACACTCTCCATCACTGCCTGCCTGATTTTATCCGTCTCCACAAAAGTACCGTTCTTCTTATCAATGCTTCTGGCATCCGCCATGGCCGCACTGTTAAACGCGCGGTTGGCCGGGTCGTCCGCCGGTTTTGACGGATCCGGGTTTAACGGATTCATATATCTTCTGCCGTCCACCACAATCTTCGCGTCAAACTTGCTGCCCTGCATGTTCAGCTCCTTCATGCCAAACACATAGAGACCGGACGCCGCCGCTCCCGAAGGATCGACCTCCAGATCATATCTCTCTTCCACTTTTCCCTTGATCATTCTGCTGTCTATCACATAGAAGCCGCTGGCCGGATCGTCGAACTGCGCTTTGATCTCCTCGATATTGTAAGCCTTCAACCCCTCCATGATATCCTGCGCCGCCGTGGTGGCGCGCAGCGTCTGCCTGGACTTGATGTTCAGCCTGTTGGATGAGAGAAACAGATTCAGAAGCGGAATCACAATGATAGCAAGAATAACAACTGCTATCAAAAGCTCCAGCAGGGAAAATCCGGCATCTTTATTCAGTTTTCGCTTATCTGATGCTGTCGTCAAACCGCCGCCCCCTGTCATACTGCTTCATTCACCGTTGCCACAGTTATGTAAACCGTCATCCTGCACGTAGCTTTCACGGGTTACTGCTCTACTGCCGCTTCCGCGCCCTCTTCGCCTTCCGCACCGTCCTCCAGATCGGGAAGACTGCTCTCGCTGCTGATTACCCTCGTTCCGAAGATATTGTCCGTGCCGAGAAGCACGCCGCCAAAGTCGGGCTCCTCGTACTCCTTTCCTTCCTGACCGGGCACACAGTACATATTTACCGTTGTAGTGCCTTTCAAAAGCCCCGTCTGCTCGTCGTAAACGACCGACAGGGAATCAATCACCATACGGTCCGTCTGCATACCTATATTTTTTACGCTGCGTTTCAGTCCCTCGTAGGAAACCTCGTAATTAATCGTTGTTTTGCGGTTCATCAGGTTGAACGGATTCGCGCCTGCCGCGCCCTGCGCATCTCCCCCTTCGGGCGTGGGCGCCTCCTGCGTGCCAAGATCGTCCTCAATCGCTTCCACCTCGTCGATCTCATAGGTGGCGTCGGGCATTTCCTCCTGCGGCATTTCTGCAAGGGGTACTTCCAGCAGAGCGTCTATGGTGACGGACTCCACCTTCATCGGGGCAAGCAGCTCCTGATTGAGCGCCAGAATAATCGCGTTCTCCTCGCGCACATCCACCGGGAAAAGCTGATAAATTTCCTCAATCCGCCGATTCATCTGTGCCGTCTGACTCTCGTATGTGCCCTTATTATCGGATTTCTTCTGCAGATCCGCGATCCGCTCCATCAGCTGCTGGTTCTCCTGCACCAGCGCTTCCGTCTTCTCCATCGTCGGCTGAAAGACGAGAAAGTAAGAACAGAAAGCGGCGGCAATCCCAAGGAAGCCAAGTAACAGCAATACGTCTCTCTTTGATACTTTCATCTCCCACGCCTCCTATTCTGTCACGGCCGCATCCGCCGCTGTCCCGTCAGTTTCCATTCCTTCTGTGCCTTCGGTTTCTTCCGTCTCCTCCGGCTCGTAGCCCACAGCCTGATAGGTCGCTGTCACCGTAAAGTTGACCGCATGTTCTCCGCTCTCCTCGTTCTCCTCCTCCACAAGGGAAGTCACCGTCACCAGCCCCGGAACGAGCGAGTGGAAGGTACGCATCTGCTCTACCACCGCGCCCGCGTCATCCTTCGTCCCCACTTTCATATTGATGGTAACCTGATACTGGTCGCTGGTAAGCGAAATCACATTTACATTGGAAGGTAGGTTGTCTTCCAGTTCGCCCAGAAACTCCTCCAGCTCTTCATTGCGGCTCTCTGTCGTCCTGTACATGGTTTCCGCCATCATATGCCGTGTCTGTGTCTCCACAAACTCATTATAAATCGGAATGATGTCCTCAAGGCTGCCCGCCTGTGCTTTTAACTCCATGTTGGTCTTCGTCAGATTCGCGTAACCGACCAGGGGAATAGCCGCAAGCGCTGCCGCAGCCACAAGACCGACACCGAAGATCGTGTATGCGAGGGGCGCCCAGTTCGTTCCTCCCGTACCGCCTTCCTTTTTCGCCTTCTCCTTACCGCGCTTTTCCGATTCCTTCTTAAAGCCCAGAGGCGCGACAGCCGCACCCACGCAGGCTATGTACTCACTGAAACACTCGTTCTTAAAGTTGCGCATCAGGTTCCAGCCCGCCGCTTCCCTTAAGACCGTTACCGGCATATTGGTTTCACGGGAAAGCATCTCATCCATTCCCTTGAAATCCGCGCCAACGCCTGTAATCAGGATTCGTTCAATGCCCGCGCCTGAATTTCTGGAGGCATAGTAGTCGATAACCCTCGTGATACCGTTTATCAGCGGAATAACGGCCTCCCGCACATCCTCCAGTGCCCTGTCCTTTGCGGATTGCGCGCCCGCTTCCCCGCTCCCGGCGTCTTCTCCGCCTTTCTCCGGGACGATACATTCATTTCTCTGGAGGACGCGGATCGCCTGCTCCACAGTGTTGGCCTCACCCCAGCAGAGCGAATCCATCACCGTGTCCATGATCTCTTCCACGCCGTAGGAAACGCTTCTGGTAAATGTCAGCACGGAATTTTCCACTGCCATCACCAGGGACGCCCTCTCGTCTATCTTGACAACGATGTGCCTGCCCTTCGCACACTCGTCCTTCACCACCTGGAAAATACTGTTGCTGGCATAGTCAATCGCCGCCACTTCCAGTTTCAGCGCCTTTGCCAGATCGTAGTAACCCGTCAGGAGCGCCGCCGGCACCGCCATCACAAGCAGTTTATACTGCTGGGAACCTTTTGTCTCGCCGACAGTCCCCAAAATGGTGTGTGCAAGCTGATACTGACTTAAATCCACCGGGAAATAATCTGTTGCGTTGGCGTTGACCACATCCGCGATCCGATTCTCCTTCACATAAGGGATCGTAACCTCACGGCTGGCAATCTTTGAGGAGGTAATCGTAAATACCACCTGTTTGGCTTTTACATGGTTCGCCGCAAGCGCGCTCTTTAAAGTCTCCACATACTCCGGGGAAACCATCAGCGCGCCGTCGTTGATAACCTCCGTGCCGTTCGAAACTGTAAAGCTTTTATAGATCTTGTGCGTCTTCGCCTTGTAGTCCACCTCGCAGACTTTAGTCAGCGAATAACCGATCTCTATCGCAATCGCTTTAGCAGCCATGTATCATTTCCTCCCTCACACATTTTCCTCTATCGTATTTTATATTCCAAATTGTATATCTATAAAGAGACAATAAACCTGCCGGTGATGCCGTGCAGGTGAATTTTCCGTGTTAAATTGTTTGTCTTCGCGTCGTCTGTCCGCCTGTCTGCGCAGCGCTCATAGCAATCGCGAAAAATACCAGTTTAGCATCTGCTCTCCCCAGAGCGCCGCGATTAGGATGCCTAGAGACAAATACGGACCCATAGCCAGCACGCGGCCTTCACCGCTTACTTTCATACGGATCACATGGATGACCGCGCCGAGGACACAGCCAAGCAAAAAGGCGAGAATAATCAATTTCCAGCCAAGCAGCAGCCCGCACGCCGCCATCAGCTTCACATCGCCGCCGCCGATGGCCCTGCCGCCGGTGGCATAATACAAAACAGCTAATACAATACTGACAGAAAAGAGGCCGATCAAGTAGGTAAGGATATGGGATGTGTCCGTTGCCGCCCGGACCAGCCCCAGTGCCAGTATAAACAGATTGATTCCAAAGGGAATCTCATATGTTCTAAAGTCGATCACGCTCAAAACAAGGAGCGCGGAAGCCATCAGGCAGTAGAGTAGGGATTCTATGCCAAGGCCGCCTGTCCATACGATACAAACGTATAAGATTCCGTTCGCCGCCTCAATCAGAGGATACTGGACAGAAAGTTTCGCGCCGCACTTGCGGCACTTCCCCCGCAGGGCAAGAAAGCTGAATACCGGGATCATGTCGTACCATTTCAGGTGGTAACCACAGCTCATACAGTGGGAGGAAGTCTTCACGATATCCTCCTTCTTCGGAATACGGAAAATGCAGACGTTCAAGAAACTGCCGATCACGATGCCGAAGAGGAATATGATGCTGTATAGTATGATATCCGGTGCCATATCGTTTCCTTCTGTGGAGTATTTGTCTGTAACGTATTACCCCCCCCCCTGTGCAAAAAGCGTTTTTTTAAGTTCGCTTTTTTGCATAGATGGCGAGGGGTTATCTTTTGTAAAATTTTTAGCATGAATGAATGTTATGTAGGCAGTGAGAGTGGATTATGAGTTGCCCTTCATAGCAGAATCAAAAGCATCGGTCGGGATACTGCCATATGTCCAATCAATACTTCCATCCTCCTGAACCTCTCCTGTAATATCATACTGGCTCCATCTGGTTCTACTGCTACACTTAATATCATCAGGATCTAAAGCGGCATCTGCCAAAGCCGCTGACGCTTTTGCACTAGCAGCTCCTGTAACAGTAGTCTTATCACTACGAACCTGAAGGGTAAATTTATCGTCCTTAATAAACGGTGTTGCTGCCTGAGGATCTGCTGCGTAAGTCTCGATTGCCGTCTTCATGGTAGTCGCATTCTGCAGGTCAGTTGAGTTACGGGATCTCTCCACATATTTCAGATACTGAGGAGCCAGCACTACGATCAGGATAGCCATGATCGCAATAACGATGATCAGCTCGACGAGGGAGAAACCTTTGTCGTTCATGTTCTCTTTCTTCATTGTTTCCTTCTCCTTTTTCATCATAAAATTGGATTGTTTTCGGGTTACTATATCTTAAACGCGGCTGTTCCCTACTCAGCGCGCTTAATTCCTCATAATATTACTTTTTCACCATCTCTACAAACTCCCGAGGTAAGATCGCTTTAACTTGAGAGCTCTTGAAATCTTCTATATTCCTCGTAACAATATAATCTGCTGAAATCTCTTTCGCACACTTTTCCTGCAAACAGTCCTCCAAATCCGAGAAATCAGTCTGTTCTATCGCATCACAAACCTTTTCATGACTTGCCGCCGCCACTTGCAAGACACTGCACAGCTTTATCAACATTGCACGTCTATCCGCTTCCGAATGACTCTTCCGTAGAATATAGAAAATATTGGGCACACTATGAAACGCTATATACCCTTTTACTTTATCCCCTGCACAAGTTCTGATTACGTCTCTGGCACTTTCATAATACGGTTGCCTCATAGTCAAAAAGTCCAATGCTACATTCGTATCAATCAAGACGACCATACTTTTCATCCCTTGCTTCTGCCAATTCCTTATCATAATCTAATTCTGGTGATATCGGAACAATCATTTTTTCCAGTTCCCAAAATGCCTTCATTTTTGAAGATATTTCAATTTCTCCTAATGATAAATTAATATCTAAAACATTATCTTTTAGCGCCTGTATATACCGAATCACATATGGCATCTTTTCTTCTGGCATCTGTTCCACTAATTGAATAGCCTCACGCCTTAGTGCCGTCATTATTCCATCACCTCTTTCTCTAAACTCCACATTCCTTCTCTATTATTATACAACAAACATATCATAATATTTCATTTTACAGGTTATCCAGTGCCGAGTACATCGTCACCATAGGCGCCATAACCGCCGCGATCAGGACGCCGACGATAGCCGCCAGCACGATGATGATCATGGGCTCCATAGCTGCCATCAGGGACTGCACTGCCATCTCCACTTCTTCCTCGTAGTAGTCCGCCAGCTTATTTAACATCTCCTCAGTGGAACCAGCTTCCTCACCGATGCGCATCATGTGATAAACCATGGGTGGGAACAGGCCGCAAGTACGCACGGGCTGGGACAGGGGTACACCGATCATAATCTGCTCAAGCGCCTCCTTTAAAGCTTCCTTAAACCAGATATTGGACATGGTGTCCGACACGATGTCTACCGCCTCGATCAGCGGCACGCCCGCCGTCAGCAGGGTGCTCAGCGTTCTTGCCATCTGTGCGCTGGCGGATTTCACCACCAGATTTTTGACTGCCGGGATCTTCATCTGCAGTTTCCCGAAAAGATGTTTGCCGGAGTTGGTCTTTGCATACGCCTTGATCGCAAATACGGCAGCGGCGATGACAGGAATGATTATGTACCAGTTATTCTTGATAAAGTTGCTAAGTCCCACCACCGCAAGCGTGATAGCCGGAAGTTCCGTATCAAGCTGTTCAAACATATCCATATAACGCGGGATAACGAACACAAGCATGACAATCACGACCACCACCGCGATCAGGGCTACCACAATCGGGTAGATCATCGCCTTCTTGACAAGCGCCTGCGTCTTGGCTGACTTCTCAAACTGTACCGCCATACGCTCCATTGCCGTGTCCAAGCTTCCTGACGCCTCGCCCGCCTTCGCCATCTGCACCAGCAGATCAGGGAACACCCCCGGATGCGCCGAGAGGGAATCCGCGAAGCTCTCGCCCTTCTCCACATCCGCACGCACGGCGTAGAGAGCTTTCTGCATCTTCTTATTTTCTGTGGAGTCCGCCAGCATATTTAAAGTCTCTATAATCGTAACGCCGGCTCTGGTAATACTGGCAAACTGTCTGCAGAACACCGCCATATCCCGGGGTGTGGGCTTACCGCCAAAATCAAAACTGATATCCCTTGTCAGCGCGTTCTGCTCTGTCAGTTCCAGTACAATAAGACCCTGATTCTTCAGATCCCTAAGCGCAAGATCCTTGTTATCAGCGTCTTTACTTCCCTTAATCTCTTTTCCGCCTTTATCGATCGCAACATATCCCCAGACTGCCATAGCTATCCCCCGTACTTCCCCTGTGTACTATCATGTAAGAGTCTGCCTGCGTCCCCTGATCCAATGCCAGAGATACTAGCGCCGATTCTATCTTTCGGTACTAATTTACTATATGTACTAAATACTATAGCACTTTTGCCGTGATAATGCAAGCGCCGCAAGCAAGGTTAAAAACGCCAGCGCCGCCACTCCTTCCCAGACAAATCCCGCCGTGCAGAGCGGGTTTTGCCAAGTAAGCGTCACCCTTCCCCCCGCGCTTTTTGCTGTGGACAGCCGAATATGGCCGTTTTCGGTTTCTTCCACGGGCAGCTGCCTCACTGTACCGTCCGCCTCCGTCACGTAAGCTTTCAGATATCTGTCCCACGCAAAAGAGATCATATATTCCTGCGCCGCCTTGCCTTCAAATGAGAGGGTCTGCATATTTTCATCTGTCAGGGGCACTTTATTCCCTGCTCCATCCATACAGAGGCTGTCCACACCCGCAATCACCACCAGATCATAACTATCGTTAAAAGAGCAGACCCGTTCCACACGAAGATTCGGAAGCGTCCGCAGCGCGGCAATGACGTCCTCCCTCCGATCTTTATGATAACTCATGTCTTTCCACGTCCGGGCCATCTTATTATCCGCCAGCACAGTCTTATCCAGAAGCAGATAGCGCACGCTGTTGTCAATCAGCTGTTTTTCTACTCTTTGCGGATCATCCAGCAGACGGTGCCGGAAATTGTCCATCATATCCGCATTGGCAAACACAGCATAGTCATTTTTCGTGGAATAGATGGCATCAAACATTTCCATCCGGCTTTGCTCTGTGGCAGCCTCATAGCCCGCCAATGAAAAAACGCCCACAGCGGTTGAAAAATTTCTGGTCAGATTGCGGGACAGGGCGAAACACTCATCGTTCACGCCCGGAAACTGCAAAAACGCGGCTGTCCTGTAATTTTTTCCATCCACATCCGCTGCCGTAAGCGCCGTAAGCGCGATTTCCTTCTCCTTGGCAAACGTTCCCTCGACCCGCATGTCAAACATTTCTCTCACCAGTATAACAGTATCGCGGGCGTTGACTGTGCCCACACAGATACAGACCGCCGCAAGAAGTCCCGCCACAAGCCGCAGACGCCGCCCTGTCCTGTTTTCATGTATGACACTCCTGTTCCCGCTGCCGTACACCCTGTCCCCACAGTTTCCAGCTCCATTTTCACATTCGGAGATACCGTCCCCCCTGATGCCCGCTGTGCGCTTACAGTCGGCCGCACCGGCAAGATACGCCAACAGCAAAACGGCAAGCGGCGCTGCGGGAAAAATCGCCTTAAAGAGGTAGCGGAAATTAGAAACGACAGGCATCACACTTAGAAGATATGCCACTGCGCCACCGTTCATCAGTGACAGGAAAAAGAGGAGCGCTGCCGCACAGCCTGCCGCCGTCTTCTTTTCGTGCGGCCAGCCCGACGCCTTTTCATATCCCGCCCTGCACACCTCCCAGAGTTCACGCAGATGTCTTACCTCACCCGCCCGCTTTAAGAAACATCCGACGCCATGAAGCATCACCGCAAAGAGCGCAATTCCCACGACGCCACAATAGCACACCAAGTTATCGCTTCTTCCCATCACAAAGGAATCCAGAAAGGAAATCCCGTCTCCGTGGCTTCGCAAAATACCCTGCGGAATCAAAGAATGGATAAGCAGGCTGAATATCGGAATGGGATATACCATAAACTCGTCGCGTTTTTGAAAACTGCCGGATGCCTGCATCAGCAGCATTAACATAGGCATGGAAAGCCCCACGCCCACAGATACGTTCGCACACAGAATTTTAAAATAACGCCTGCCTTTTAATATCATCATCGTCAGACAAAGAGTGCCGAACAGCATATAGTGATAGAAGGTGTACTGCACATTGCCCATCCACATATCCATCGCCAGCACGATGCCGCAGGCACAGTACATAAGCCGCCCCTCCCGCGTACAGCGCAGAAAAGTATAGATGAGAAGAGGCACCAGAAAGTAGTTATTGAACACATAATACCAGACAAAAAATGCGAAAAAACATCCCATTGTACTGTAAATTAGGGTCAGCAGAAACGCCGAAACCTGTTTACATCCAAACTGTCTGCAAGTCAGATAAAAGAAAAAATTCCCCAGCACCACCATAAGACCGATATAAAATGTGATGGCGTCTATCCCGCCGGGCAAAATCCCTGTCAATGTGTACGATATCAGAATAAACGGATTCATCACGCCGTAATACCCCTGCTTTGCCACAGACATCCCTTTCATCTGATAGAAATCATAACAGTACACCCGCCCCGCAGTCCAAAAATCCTCATAGGCGCGCTCCATGACCGGATACCACTGTGTCCTGTTATCGTCGATCAAAAACACCTCCGGGTCCCCGCCCGCAAGCAGCAAGATATAACAGACCGACGCCAATATTACCAACAGCAGACCCGCCTCCATCATACCCGATTTCTTTCGTCCCTCGCTCATATTCCGCCATTCCCCTGTCTGACCCATCCGCGCAGGACAGGCTTCCGTTCCTTGTCTCTCCCCGCTCACTGCATACATTCCCGGCACATTTTGCCTCCGTATGCTATTTCACGGTTTTTCCTGCAGCGGCCGCAGCCCGGTCTCCTCCAGCAAGTCCCGCCTCACATGAATACTGCCTGCCAGATAATCCGCCCCCGCCTTCCACACCTGCTCCGCGTCCCCCTGATAGACCAGCACATAGTCCCGCATACCAACTGCACCGTCATATGCCGTCATAAGGTCCGGCGACATCCAGAGCACCTGGGGAGGTTCCTCCCGTCTCCATTTTTCATACCGCTCCTGTGTCTCCTCCTCAGAGAGACGCATGTGAGTGATATAATTGCAGTCATTTCTTCCCTCATTAAAATTGAAATACAGATTGTCCTCAAAATACGGGGCCAGATTTACCGCCATAGAGCACTCATTAATATCCGTGTTGCTTACATTTCCCTTCGCGTCATACTCAATAAGCCAGCCGGACATCACCCGGTACTGATCCAAGTTATGCTCCTTGATAAAAGCCGCTTCATTTCGTCCCAGCGCATACTCCTTATCAAAATCCAGTTTGCATGCAGCGCCTGTCCAGAACAGGGAGATCCCCATCGCCAGCGTACCCAGCAGAATTGAAGCTGTTTTTACCCCGTCCCTTAACGCCGTTTCCCTGCCGGACGACTTTTCCGCCAAAGGTTCCCTTTGCTCCCTGCTCTCTGCGGTAACCCAGCACCAGAAGCCGAAATAGAGCAGCCCGATCCCGATATGGTGGAGTGAAAAGTACACCGCCGCTGAAAAGACCGCAAACAGACTGTACGGAAGGACAAGCAGCAGCGTCGTTTTCTTCCTTTTTCCATAGTAGAGAAACACACCCCAGATCAGCATACCGACCATCGCGCCGCCAATCAGCGCGGAAGGCATCAGGAATACCCGTGAGAGAATGATATGGTCGCTGTATATATCCGTCAGCGCCGCATCTGCCGGCAGCACCAGGAACAGATAGAACAGCCGCACGACAAACGGATTTCTAATGGTCTCGGCTGTGGCGGGCGCTGTTGCAAACGTGTCCGTCCTCGGCATAATCATCCAGATCACTCCAAGCGCCGCCGCAAGAAGCACCGCCAGCCACCAGACACGCCTGTCGGCAATACATCCGCACAGCGATCCCTTAGCTTTTCGTTCTCCAGACTGATCCGCCGCTGCAGATACGCCGCGCGACCACTCTCCCCAGATCTCCCACAGCCACACAATCGCCAGCCCACCCGCCAAGACAAGGCCATAGGCAAGCGTCGCGCACATGAGAATCAGCACCGCCGTATATCTGCCCGGGCTCTCGTTCCTTCGCCGATAAGTCATAGCCAGAAGCACAAACACAAACGTCAGCACACAGTATACTCTGGAAATCACGCCGTACTGGTAAAATAAAAAATAAGTGAACGGAAGCAGGAGCCGCACCAGCCTTGGAAAAGGCGCATAGCGCAGAATCAGAAACACTGCCGCACCCATAAACGCAAGGCTCACAAGCGTCAGGGACAGTTCATAGGGCGCACCCGCCTTCGCAAGCGGCATCAGGATCAGATGCCACAGCGGCGGATGCCCCTCGTAATGGGTTGTCTCAAAAAACAGGGTCTTAAGCGTCACCGAGCGTGCAATCTGCCATGCCTCCGCCTCGTCAAAGAATGGCTCGTGCACAGCCGCCATGCAAAGATGCGCCACTGCATAAACAAAAAGCACGGAAATTTCCGGGACTTTACCCGGAAGAGCCTCCGTCTTTCGCACCAGTGCCGACACCCTGCCCGCCATCCCCAGCAGTAATCGCCCTGTTTTATATAAAAGCGGGTATTTCTGTTCCATATTCCCTCTCATATCCTTCCCTGTACAGGTTGTCGGCCTCCTCCTCTTTTAGTTGGAAGCAGGTCTGCAGCATGCCTTTTATATACTCTCTCGACTGCCTCTGCAGCACGGATTCTTTCACAAATGCCGTTGCCCCGCGGAATTTTTCTTCCTGCGTGCCTTTCTCCCACCCTTCTTTTATCCCCTGTTCTCTTCCCCTCTGCACAAATTTATCCACCACTTCACACATCGTCACTCTGCCTCCTCTCCTCTGACGTTCCTGCATCATCCCAATATTATTTATAAAGTCCGCATCCCCCGTCAACGCATACAGCATGCGCAGTGTTCCATCTATGTCCACGATTTCCTGATCCGCGGGCTCATACCCCTTTCCTTCCGCCAGATAATCAGCTACCACCCTCATATCGCTTCTAAACCGCCGTCTTACTTCCTGTGGCAAACGCCTCATTGAATACATATGCAGACAGACGTTATCTATGTACTTTCTGGCCAAACGATGAATCTTTTTCCTGCGAAAGAACTTATATAGGTCAGAACTGGAGTTCCATGCCGGTTCCCCCCAGTACAGCACAAGCGTAATCGCCGGATAAGTGTCCTTACCATCATACTGCTGTCTGTAAATCGCCCCTTCATACCCTGCCTTGCGCAGCAGTATCCGATAGTCCGGCCTGGACTGGTTTTCCAATGTATACTGTATCGCAATCCTGCCATTTTGCATTTCATATTTGCTCACATCATTATACTGGCCGTGCAGCTTTCCACTCACCGCCGGATATAGGGATTCCGTCGGCGCAGGCTGCAAATCCTGCGGAAGGACCACCTGTTCTCCCTCAAAGACAAGTGCATTGATAATATCCGCAAACACCTCCGGGCTGCGCTCAAACCGCTTGGCCGCCAAATCCTTTTGTCCCATCTGTCTCTCCTTATATGCAGAGTCATCAGGACTTTTCCTGCTTTCCGTCCTGCAAACTCTGCCTGTGTCTGTGAAATTATGGCAGAATCTGCCAGAATACCCGATGCGGGACGCAACGCCCGCCTATAGAGACAGCCGGCCTCATACACAATGATGACCGGCTGCTTTGTAATTAGAATAGCTCTTCCCCAACACTTTGTCAAGCTTTTTTATTAAATATATTATCGCTTTTTAGTATATCACTTGTTTTTTACAAGTCAAAGGACACCCTCATCATTTCCTGGACAGAGGTGATTCCCTCCAGTACGTATTTGGTAGCGCTCATGCGCAGCGTATTCATCCCCTCTTCCAGCGCCTTATTCTTGATATCCTCCGCGGAACCGTTTTTGCTGATGATCGACTTTAAGGACCGGGTCACTTCCATGATCTCATAGACGCCGATACGCCCTTTAAACCCGGTGCCGTCGCATCTCGGGCAGCCGCAGGGCTCATAAACCGTCACGTCCGCGTCCGGCTCCATCTGCAGAAGCTCCAGTTCCTCCGCGTCCGCCTTTTTCCTGCGCTTACACTCTGGGCAGAGTCTGCGCACAAGTCTCTGGGCAATAACGCCTATCGTGGAGTCCGCGATCAGATACGGTTCAATTCCCATGTCCGCCAGACGGGTGATGGTGCTGGCAGCGGAATTGGTATGCAGCGTAGAAACCACCAGATGCCCCGTTATGGAAGCCTGTACGGCAATCGAGGCGGTCTCCTGGTCCCTGATCTCGCCGATCATAATGATGTCCGGGTCCTGACGCAGAATTGAGCGCAGGGCGGATGCAAAGGTGAGGTTTGCCTTGTTGTTGACCTGCACCTGGTTGATGCCGTCGATATTTGCCTCCACCGGATCTTCTACGGTGATGATGTTCACATCCTCTTTATTCAGTTCGCTCAGTGCCGTATACAGGGTGGTGGACTTACCGCTTCCCGTAGGGCCCGTCACAAGCAGGATTCCGTGCGGGTTCTTCAGTATATGGTCAAATTTTTTAAGCTCGTCAGGTTTTAAGCCAAGCTGGCTCTTCTCCTTTGTCAAGGCGTTCTTGGAGGTAAGACGCATAACGATCTTTTCCCCATAAACCGTCGGCAGAATGGAGACACGGATATCGAACTCCTTTCTGTCCACAACCTGGGTGATACGGCCGTCCTGCGGCTTTCTCTTCTCAGAAATATCCATGCCGCCGATAATCTTGATACGGGCCACAATCGCCGGCAGAAGCCTGATACTGTAAACCGCCTTCTCATAGAGGGCACCGTCGATACGGTAACGGATCCGCACCTGTCTCTCCATCGGCTCTATATGAATGTCGGAGGCGCGCTGTCTGACAGCCTGGTCAATCATGCCCTTGACAAGCTGCACAATGGGGGAGTTGTTGACGTCCTCACTGTACATGTCCTCCTGCTCGATCATCTGGCTTTCTTTTTCCCGGGTATACTCCTCCAGGGCGGAATTAACTTCGGCCTGCCCGTAATATCGGTCTATTGCCAGCATGACGCTGCCCATGGTGGCCACCACGGGTTCCACCTGCAGGTTCGTGATGATGTTGATATCGTCCATTGCCCCGATATCCATGGGATCGGACATTGCCACGCGGAGCACGTTCATGTTATCCGGCGAATATTCAAAGGGAATGGCCCTGTGCTTCTTTAAAACGCTCGCGGGCACAAGATCCAGAATTTCCTGCGGAATCTCGGTGTTCTGCAAATCCACCATGTCATAATGGAACTGTTTACTCAACGCCCTTGCGATATTTTCCTCGGTGGCGATGCCTTCATCCACCAGTGTCTCGCCCAGCTTACGGCCGCTTCCCTTCTGCCGCTCCAGTCCTCTTTGCAGATCTTCCTCCGTAATAACGCCGTTTTGTACGAGCACGTCTCCCAAACGCATTTTCTTTCTCTTATAATCCATAGCATCCTCCCTGAAAGAACCGTTTCCCGCAGTAAAATTACATTACCTTATTCTGCATCCCGTCGGGATCCTGGGCGAACTGAATCGCCATTTCCCTGTCGATCTTTCCCTCGTAAAACAGCTGTATGATCGCGTCGTCCATGGTAATCATACCCATCTTACGGTTGGTCTGCATGACAGACGCCAGCTGGTGCGATTTCCCTTCGCGGATCAGGTTCCTGACCGCGTGGTTCGCATGCATGACCTCGAAGGCAGCCACTCTGCCCAGTCCGTCCATTGTGGGAATAAGCTGTTGGGAAATGACAGCCTCCAAAACGTTCGCAAGCTGTACTCTGATCTGCTGCTGCTGATGGGGTGGGAATACGTCAATCACACGGTCCACGGTGCTCGCCGCACCGATGGTATGCAGGGTGGAAAGCACAAGGTGCCCGGTCTCCGCCGCTGTGATCGCAACGCTTATGGTTTCAAAATCACGCATCTCACCAACCAGAATGACATCCGGGTCTTCACGGAGCGCCGCCCTCAGCGCATTGGCATAGCTCTGGGAATCCAGACCGATCTCCCTCTGGTTAACCATAGCCATTTTGTGCTGATGCAGATACTCGATGGGATCCTCCAGCGTAATCACGTGGGCATCCCTGTTATTGTTGATCTTATCAATAATGGCCGCCAGTGTGGTGGACTTACCGCTTCCCGTAGGGCCTGTCACCAGAATCAGCCCGCGCTTGCGCTCATAAAGATTAATAACAGATTCCGGCACGCCCAGTTTCTCCGGCGCCGGAACCTGCGTACCCACCAGACGCAGCGCAAGGGCCGCAGAACCTCTCTGCTTATAAACGTTAACGCGGTATCTGCCCAGCTCCGGGATCGAGAAGGACATATCGTACTCGCCCCGCTCCTCAAAGCGCTCCCTCTGTACATCGTTCATAATAGAATAGGCGACAGTCAGCGTGTCCTGCGGCAGCATCCTTGGATATTCCATAGCTATCAGGTTTCCATTAACCCGCATTTTGGGTGGTATCCCCACCGTGATATGTACATCCGATGCGCCGGCGGCGTTGGCCGTCTGCATAATCTCCTGTATCGTCGGCATTTCCGTTTTCCCCCTCTTAACGTATTTTACAATTCCTACGGAACCACGATCTCCAAATATTCCTCTTCCTCGACCTCTATTCCATTTTTCTTTAACAGATCCATGTCCATCACATAACGGTTATCCAATGTTTTCATAATATCCTTGATTTCAAGATCCTCATACACATCCATATTCGCAAGATCAACGATACTGTTATCCTTAAACATCAGAAGCATGGGACGCAGAACATCCGTTTCGTTCGCCGCAAGGACAAGCGCCTTATCCCCTGTATTCAATTCCACACTGACTCCCGGCACAAGAATATTGACGGACTTAATCAGCGCTTCCACCACTTTGCCGTGGTACTTTGCAGGATTGTTCAGAAGGAATTTCAGCGCCTCCACCTCGGAAGCCGGCTCCTCGTCCATCTTCATCGCCGTCATCATATCATATGTCTCCGCCACGGCAAGCACCCTTGCGCCGTTCACCAGCCGTAGGGACGAAGTGTCCATGTCCGCCAGTATCCTGTGCGCCTGCGAACAGATCCGCCTGATATTGGGCTTTGAGGAAAAAGCGGTCTCCAAAAGGGCATGTCCCGCCTCTTCCTTGGCATTCATTGTCATATCAATCACCGGGCCGCCGGCGACCTCCTCTTCCTCAAAACGCATGATCTTTCCGATATCGTGGACAAGGGCAGCCTGTACCGTCTCCATCTGCTCCTCCACCCTCATATTCATAACATGTGCTATCATTGCGCAGAGAATCGCCACGTTCAAAGAATGCTTGTATATGTAATCCTCCTTACTTCGGAGATTCTGCTGGAAATTGATCCTGCCGTCCAGATGACCGTAATTTTTGATGATATTGGAAGCGATCATATCGTTTCTCTGCGGCCGGCCATTCGCCGCAATCCAGTCCAGCTCTTCCCGGATTGAAAACACGCACATGGTCTGAAACCGCTCAAACTCCACGTCCGCCCTCGTCATGGGCGGCACAGGCTCCGCGGGCTCCAGAATAAAAATCCCCAGCAGCCCGAAATTTTTCACACTGTTGATTCCCTGTACGGTCAGCTTGGAATTTCTCTCATAAAGCAGAACGCCGTTTTTATTGTAGATAGGACGCGCCAGTCTCATTCCCGTCTTTAAATCCTCACTCTTAATAAAACGCATTGTCCCATTCCTCCATTTCTGTCCTCACGTCATCCCAAAGGCCTCGTACCCTTCCTTTAGTTTCTCTAACGCCCTCTTTTCGATTCTTGACACATAGCTTCTGGAAATGCCAAGCCTGTGGCCGATCTCCCTCTGGGTAATTTCCTGTCCGCTCAAAAGGCCATAACGCATCAGGATGATCTCCTGCTCCCGGTCCGAGAGTCTGTCTGTAATCAGGCCTTTCAGCCTGTGCAGTTTATCCTCCACTTCCATCCTGTCAATCACGTCCACCTGATCCTGTTCAATCACGTCGAGCAGGCTGATCTCGTTGCCCTCCCTGTCCGTTCCTATAGGCTCATACAGGGAAACTTCCCGGGAGGTCTTTTTCTTTGCCCGAAGAAGCATCAGCAGTTCATTGTCAATACAGCGCGACGCATAGGTGCTCAGCTTCCCCTTCCCCGCATCGAAGGAATCTATCGCCTTAATCAATCCAATGGTGCCGATGGATATCAGGTCCTCCATGTCCTCGTCCACGTTCTGGTATTTCTTGGCAATATGCGCTACCAGACGCAGATTCCGCTCCACCAGAATCCCTTTGGCCTCCCCTCGCTCTCTTTCACTGCCTGTTTTAAGCCGTCCCAGATAAACGGCCTCATCCTTCGCAGAAAGTGGCTGGCTGAATGTTTTCAAAAGGAGCCTCCAAAGTCCATTTACTCTATTCTATGACCCGGCGGCTTCCCAAGTGCCTTTCCATCTGTCCCAATTACAAATAGGCTTCCTTCATTATATTATACAAGCATAACAGGGTAAATTCAATACCGTTCCCAAGCCTTGTCACAATCCCCGCCCACTCAAAATAAAAACGCCCCAAATACCACGTTGCTCACGTCTATCCCCCGCGGAGTAAGCCGCAGCCGCTTCCCCGCCCGCTCCAAAAGTCCCTGCTCCTCAAAGGATCTGATCTGTTTTCCGTAAATCTCCTCCGCACTTTTTCCAAAATACAGGCAAAATTCTTCCAGATCCACCCCTGCCGTGAGCCGAAGCCCCAGAAACATAAATTCCTCCATCTGTTCCTGCACAGTGAGGTGCTGCACTTCACAGCGCCCCGTCTGCCGCAGCGTCTCCACAAAGGACACATCCTGCGTCTCCCATCCCTCCATCCGCTTCACACAGACCGCATAATCCGCCTGTGCGTCCGGGTTTTTCCACCTCACGTTCCTCACCATGGAGGAAGCGCCCAATCCAAACCCTGCATAATCCCCCCTGCGCCAGTACACCTTGTTGTGGCGGCACTCCCGCCCTTCTTTCGCGTAGTTGGAAATCTCATAGCGGTGAAACCCTGCGTCTCCCAGGACTTTTTCCGTCATTTCGTACATCTCGCGGTCCTCGTCCTCATCGGGAAACGTATAGCGCTTTCGGTTTACATAAAGTTCCGTCCCCTCCTCCAGAATTAAACTGTAAGCGGAGATATGCTCCGGTGAAAGCGCAGCGGCCCGCTCCAGCGTTTTTTTATATGAGGCCGTGCTCTGGCCGGGCAGTCCCGCCATCAGGTCAATATTGATATTGCGAAATCCCGCCGCCCTCGCCAGCCTGTAAGTCTCCAGAAAGCTGCCGTAATCGTGAATCCTCCCAATACGCTCCAGCTCCCTGTCATCCGTGGACTGCAAGCCGATGCTGAGACGGTTAATACCATATGTTATGTAATTTTCAAGTTTCTCTGCCGTCGCTGTACCGGGATTGCATTCTACTGTAATCTCGGCATCATCCGCCACAGCAAAGCCGTCCCTGACCTGTTCCAAAATCCGGCCTGTGTCCCGCGCCGGGAGGAGAGACGGCGTACCTCCTCCGAAAAAGATGGAGATCACTCTGTGATCTCCATAAAATATCGACTGTTCTTTTAATTCCCGCAGCAATAAGTTTACATAATTCTCCATTTCTTCGCCGCACGCCGGCCCGGAAAGGAAGTCGCAGTACAGACATTTCCTCACACAGAACGGTATATGGATATAGATACTTAATTCTCTCATCCTGACTCCTGGCGGGCGTTCCCACACCGTCCCCGCTTTCATCTTCTAAACTTCCTAGTTGTCATCCAGTTTCAGCACGCTCATAAAGGCGCTCTGGGGAATCTCCACGTTGCCCACCTGACGCATGCGCTTTTTGCCTTCCTTCTGCTTTTCAAGCAGCTTCTTCTTCCGGGTAATATCCCCGCCGTAACACTTGGCAAGAACATCCTTCCTCATCGCCTTAACCGTCTCCCTGGCGATAATTTTGCCGCCCACCGCCGCCTGAATGGGAATCTCGAAGAGGTGTCTTGGGATCTCGTCCTTGAGCTTCTCGCACATCTTCCTGCCCCGCTCGTAGGCGCTGTCCGCGTGGACGATGAAGGAGAGCGCATCCACCTCGTCATGGTTGATCAGAATATCCAGTTTTACAAGCTTCGACTGCTCGTACCCCTTTAACTCATAGTCAAAAGACGCATAGCCTCTTGACCGGGATTTCAGGGCATCAAAAAAGTCGTAAATAATCTCGTTTAAAGGCAGTTCATATTTCAAGAGCGCGCGGGACGCCTCAATGTACTCGGTGCTGATATAACGGCCTCTCCGCTCCTGACAAAGCTGCATGATCGGTCCGATAAATTCTGTGGTCACCATGATCTCCGCGCTGACTACCGGCTCTTCCATATAGTCGATCTCGGAAGGATCCGGCAGATTGGAAGGATTGGTCAACTCTGTCATCTCCCCGTTGGTCTTATATACCCTGTAAATAACACCCGGCGCGGTGGTCACCAGGTCCAGATTATACTCCCGCTCCAGACGCTCCTGTATGATCTCCAGATGTAAAAGCCCCAGAAAACCGCAGCGGAACCCGAAACCAAGCGCAATCGACGTCTCCGGCTCATAGTTTAATGAAGCGTCATTGAGTTTCAGCTTCTCCAGCGCATCCCTCAGATCCGGGTACTTCGCCCCATCCGCCGGGTACATGCCGCAGTATACCATGGAATTAACCTTTTTATAGCCGGGAAGCGGCTGATCGCAGGGACGGTCCACATCCGTAACCGTATCGCCCACAGCGGTATCCTTCACATTTTTGATGGAGGCGGTGAGATATCCCACCATCCCCGCGGCAAGCTCTTCACAGGGAATAAACTGCCCCGCGCCGAAATACCCGACTTCCACCACCTCCGCGGTGGCTCCCGTGGCCATCATCCTAATCTTCGTTCCCTTTTTGACCCTGCCTTCCTTGATGCGGCAAAATACAATCACGCCCTTATAGGAGTCGTAGACGGAATCGAAGATCAACGCCTGCAGCGGATTGTCGGGATTTCCGTCCGGCGCGGGAATTTTCTCCACTATCGCCTCCAGCACATCCTCGATGCCGATGCCGTTCTTCGCGGATATGAGCGGCGCGTCCTGCGCCTCAATGCCGATCACATCCTCAATCTCGTTCTTGACACGTTCCGGGTCCGCGCTGGGCAGATCAATCTTATTGATCACGGGGAACACGTCCAGATCGTGGTCCAGCGCCAGATACACGTTCGCCAGCGTCTGCGCCTCAATGCCCTGCGCCGCGTCCACCACAAGTATCGCCCCGTCGCAGGCTGCCAGGGAACGGCTCACCTCATAGTTAAAATCCACATGACCGGGCGTGTCGATCAGGTTAAAAATATACTCGTTCCCATCTTTCGCCTGATAGATGATACGCACGGTCTGCGCTTTGATGGTAATGCCCCTCTCCCTCTCCAGATCCATATTATCCAGTATCTGCGCCTGCATCTCCCGGCTGGTCAGAAGCCCCGTCTGCTCGATGATCCGGTCCGCCAGCGTGGATTTACCGTGATCAATATGCGCAACGATACAAAAATTCCTGATTTTACTCTGATCCATAACTTCCTCCATTCCTCACATGGAGAAAGTATATCAAATCCACAGCAGGATGTCCATATCAATCGCCCTCCGGCGCCTCCTCCCCCATATCCTCTCCCCGGTCTGGTTCCTTTCCGCTGAAAACCAGGTCAAGCACATGCGCCAAAACGTCACATGCGTTATGTATTTCCTCCTCCGTATTGTTCTGCGCGCCCAGCTCAATCAGCAGGGATTTTGGACAAAGATGCATATTGTAGCGGTACGCCTTCAGATAGATTCTACGCGCAATTCCCGGATAATACTCATTGCATGCGGCCTGCATCTGAAAGGATAACGCCAGATTGTCCGACAGATATGGATTTTCCAACTGAGAAATCTCCCCCTTCGTGGTGCGGCACAGACCATTAAAAAACATAAACTGCGCGGTCGGCCGTCCCTGCAGTTCCATAACAAGACGCCTGTCCGCCGGCATCTCATCCCGGTGCAGGTCAATTACCACCTCTATGGAAGGATTTTCCGCAAGTATCGCCTCCACGGCAGGAAGGGAATTGCTGTAGGCATAATCCCTGTCCTCATCATAACACCCGCTATGGTGAATTACGTTATACCCATAGTTCTCCCGCAAGAGCGTCGCCAGATATTCTCCCGCCCCCAAAATCCCGCTGTTTTCGTCACCAGGCACGGAATCCACAAAACTCTCCTTGGAGTGGGTATGATAAATCAGTATCTGGGGCGCGTCCGCATCGTTCTGAATCCGCATATCTTTTTCCAGAAGCGTCCTGGCCTGCAAAAGTCCCTCACCCGCGACTGTAGTACTGTCCACAGCATAAAAAGCCTTGATCAGCGCCTCGTATGAGGACAGCTCCTCCCAATGGTAGCGGTAGCTTTTTTCCTCCATACAGGCAAAGGACTGTTCCTCCTGCGTTTCGTCCCCTGTCTCCTCTTCCTCCTGCTCCGCAGATAAGTAACTCTCGTTTTCTTTTAAGAATGCCGATTCCAGATTTTTTTCCAGATGCATGGCGTCGTCGCCGTACTCCAGCGCCTCCTCCGGCAGCCCCTTGCGGTCCTCGTCGCTCCCCTCCGGCAGAAGAAGTCTGGCGTAATCGCTCTCCGTCACGCAGTCTTCCCCGTTCTCCAGCGCAAAGAGAAGTCCCGGATACGGAAAGAGCAGCGCCCCACGCCAAAAACCGTCCCCCGAAGCATGGCTGTTTGTTTTGCTCATTCCCTTGATTCCGGGCATATAGGGCTCCATCACAAGCTCCTGTGCAATCTCGTGCAGGGCAGAAACCTCTGTCTCCGTCTCTTTCTCCCTCTCACGCAAAAGTTCCGCACAGCCGAACCCCAGAGTTATAATAACAAACGCTATTAAAAAGATTTTTAACCATTTTCTATTCATGTACATACTTAAGATATATGCACCGCGAATAGGACTTCATGCCATCTCTTCTTAATCAGAGATTCAATGCGCCGTTAATCCCGTCACAGATAATGTGGCTGATCTGGCGGATCTGCTGATCCACATCCTTAGTTGTCACATACATATTATTCAGTTCCTTTAAGGTGGCAGGCCGCTCCCCCATGGCGTCGCCCACAATTGTAGCCGCATCCACCACTGTCGGCACGCCAAGCGCCAGTACCGGGATATGAAGTGTTTCCTCCGTGATGGCGTTTCGGTGGTTTCCCACGCCGGAGCCGGGATGAATGCCCGTGTTCGTAATCTGGATGGTGCGGTTTAGGCGCTTGGTGGATCGGGCTGCCAGCGCGTCGATTGCAATCACCAGATCCGGCTTCGTCTCCCCGATCACTCCCCTGATGATCTCGGCGGACTCCATACCCGTCTTTGCCATAACACCCGGCACAAGGCTGCTCACCAGATGCATCTTTGTGCGGTTGTAAGCCACCTTGCCGTACTCCATCACAATATGCCGATTGACAAAGAGATTATCCACCACATTTGGTCCAAGGGAATCCGCCGTGACCTCCCGGTTTCCAAGCCCGACCACCAGAATCGACTGTTCCTTATCAGGATTCGGCAGAATCTCCCGAAGCTGCTTGGCCAAAATTCCAGATATCTCCTGATGGTAATCTTCCTCCGGCTCCGTCATGGCGGGCGCTTCCAGCGTGATATACGTCCCCATGGGTTTTCCCAGCGCTTTCGCCCCGTTTTTCGTCTCTATAATTACCCGGGTGATATGCACATCACACGCTTCGTCATAATACTCATCCACTTTCACTCCATGAAGCCCGGACTCCTTTTCCCCAATCCCCTCTCTGGCTTCCAACGCCAAGTCTGTCCTGACATTTGACCAGCTATCCATAGCAATATCCATTCCTTTCTATTTTGACAGGTCTGCCGCTATCCTCTGCTTTGCAGCCGCTTACTTTCCGCTTACTTTTCTTTTGCAGCTATTATAGTTTATGCGCTTTTTTTTCGCCTGCCCATTTTGTTTTCTATTTTTTGCAAAAATAAACAAAATATGTATTGACATCCCCATTTCCATAATCTAAAATAATATGCGTGTGTTTCCATTAAAACGTCCGTGTCCGTCTTTAATGAGACACGTCCCTATAAGAAGTAAGAAGAAAATAAAGTTAAGTGTTTTGAAATGGAGGATGTTATGGCTAATATCAAATCTGCGAAAAAGAGAATTCTGGTAAACAAAACTAAGGCTGACAGAAACAAATCCATTAAGTCCGGCGTTAAGACAGCGATCAAGAAAGTATATGCTGCCATCGAGGCGAATGACAAGGCTGCCGCACAGAGCGCACTGCTCGCAGCAACCAGCGCAATCGACAAGGCTACCAAGAAGGGCGTATACCACAAGAATACCTCTGCCAGAAAGGTTTCCCGCATGACCCTTGCCGTAAATAAGATGGCATAAGAAGCGGACTGTATTCTCTTATTATTTATATGACATTATGAAAGGCGAGTGCTTTTGCACCCGCCCTTCTTTTGTTTCTACTTATTACTTCTCACGCTGCTAGCGGCTGTGCCCCCCGCCGCCGTGGTGACCGCCCCCGCCGCCATGGCTTCCGCCGCCTCCGCCGTGACCGCCGCTGCTTGTCTGTATTTTGCGCTTCGTTACCGTCTTTCTCAAAAACCTGTCCTGGGACGTCCGAAAAACCGGCTCTCTGCCCGCCACATACGTGGTAGACGTGGTCGTCTTTTTCCCCTCCTTGGAGCGCCAGTTTACCGCCGCGAAAATAACGGCCGCTATTATTCCAATCATCCATGGAACAAATCCCGGTACAGACAGATGAGACACATTCCATCCCATCATGTCATGATAGAAGTCGTTGACGTAGGTCCTGTACGCACGATATGGGTCATTCTCCACATAGCGGTACACATTGTCCAGAAGATGGTCGATATCCTCCACATAATAGGCGTCACGCGCCCGCCCTGTGGTGCACAGCCATGTATGTATTCTGCCGTCGTCCTCCCTTGACCAGTTATCCACCAGCATCACGCCGTCGCCATCCGGCACGTCATAGCCGAACCCGTCGTTCTCCCAGCGTTTTTCCGCATACACCCTCACAAATTCTTCCGAACTCACGCCCGGTTCAATCGCCCTCGCATATTCTTTTAAAGGCTCATCCAGCGTGACAAGCACAATATCGCATCCCGTCTGTTTCTCCCGCTTCGCGATCAGTATACGGAGTTTCTCCTCCTCCTTGTCCGACAGCACATCGGCATTGTCAAAAACCCTCTCATCGGTAACACACTCCGTATTTGTCCGCTGATAGTCCATAGTCTTTGCCAGCGCCCAGTGCCCCGTGTGAAGCACCACACACAGAAGCGCGGCGGCTGCCAGAACTATGTAAAGCCATTTAAAATATCGAAAATATTCTCTCACCGTTCCCGTCCTTTCCCGCCGGTCCGAATAAGCCGGAGCCGGTACTTTTCCGACCAGTACAGAAATTTATAAAATCTCCAGCACATGAACAGCCATATAACACAGCGCCGTCACCGCCGCAAATACCGATGCGCTGTAGGCCAGCACCTTTCCACGGGAGACAGGCGTTACACCGATCACCTTCCCCGTCTGCCCGTTCACATGGTACAGATAGGACTGGTTCTTATAGCGGTAAACATACTGCCAGACAGGCATCAGCGCATAGCAAAAGCCCTCTTTGTCCAATTTCAGGTTCTTCCGATAAGGGCGTACCGCGGCATACCCTGTCAGGGAAGCCTGCAGCATCTCTTCAGACGCCTGCCTTGCCTTTGCCTGCGCCCTTTCCTCCAACTGCTGCGCCGGCTGGTTATAGACCTCCCCAAAAAAGCCGGACATATACTGTGGTTCAAAATCCGCAAGCGCCCTGTAATCATAGGGCTCCATCAAGTCCATAATACGATCATCCATAGCAATGGAAGCGTCCACCGGAATCCTTTCAAAGTCAGCGTCCATCTGCCGGATCACTTCGAAATAGGAAGTTTCCGTATACTCCGTATCCCCGCTGCGCCACGTCCTGATACGGGTGCCCTCCCCAGCAAAATCATAGAACGCGTCATAGTCATAGAGCCAGAAAGGCACGTAAATGCCTTCCATTTTCTCAAGACTCTTCGCGGACAGAAAATCCGCGGGCGCAAACAGCCTTCTGGAGAACTCATGCTCCATGGCTGCCACCGCCATCTCTTTTCCTATGCAGAAGGGCAGAACCAGCCGCGGCTCGAAAGCATTTTCCACCCGCTCGTTAAGTATCAGGTAAGTGCCGCAGTGCTCACATCTGCACGCCGAAGTGTATTGTGTGATCTGTATTGGCGCGCCGCAGTTCACACACTGCTCAAGGGAACTGTCCGCCACCTTTTCCTCACTGTCCGTGCTCTCACAGTGAGGACAGTACATTTTTTTCTTTTCCGGGGAATACACCGTATTGCCGCCACAGTTTCTACATTTGAATATCATGATGTATGCTCCTTTCGCAAACGCAGAGAATGCCCATATTGGGGCATTCTCCCATGCGAGCCTCAGAATTTCCAAGTCAGCATAGCTGTCTTTGCGATACAGCCTCCGCCGCTAAGCTTTGGAAGTCTTCTCACATTGTCGTACGTCCGTCCCAGCAATAGGTGCACAGCTTGCTCTTATCCATGCCGACGGAAGCGATCATATCATCCAGACGGTGATACCGCAGTGTGGTGAAATTCAGTTTCTCCCGGATTCCTTCCAGCATCCGCCCGTACTCCGCGCTGTCGGGATCCGCATAGACCGACAGATTCGGGTATTTGTTTTCTCCCTCCAGCTCCTGAATCACCCGTCTCGCGATCAGTTCCAACTCCGAAGTGGACCGGGAAAAATTCAAGTATCTACAGCCGTAAAGCAGGGGCGGGCAGGCAGGCCTGATATGTACCTCCTTCGCGCCGCTCTGGTAAAGAAACTCCGTCGTCTCCCGAAGCTGCGTGCCCCGCACAATGGAATCGTCGATCAGAAGAAGGCTCCTGTCCTTAATCAGGTCGTGTACCGGGATCAGTTTCATCTTCGCGATCAGGTTCCTCTTACTCTGGATCGTAGGCATAAAGGAGCGCGGCCACGTAGGCGTATATTTGATAAACGGTCTGGAAAAAGGAATCCCCGACTCATTGGCATAACCGATGGCGTGTGCTGTCCCGGAATCCGGCACACCCGCTACGATATCCGGCTTTACGTCATCGCGCCGGGCTAGCATTGCCCCACAGTTATAACGCATCTCCTCCACACTGATTCCCTCATAGGACGAGGAAGGATAGCCGTAATAAATCCACAAAAACGTGCAGATTTTCATATCTTTCCCCGGCGCGGCAAGGGTCTGCACACCTTCCGCCGTCACAATTACAATCTCTCCGGGACCGAGTTCACGCTCCGGCACATAACCGAGATTCAGATAGGCAAAACTCTCAAAGGACACGCAGCAGGCATCGTCTTTCTTTCCAATCGTGACAGGCGTGCGCCCCATTCGGTCCCGCGCCGCATAAATACCCTTCGGCGTCATAATCAGTATGGTCATGGAGCCGTCGATCAGCTCCTGTGCGTGCTGGATACCCTCGATCAGATTGTCCCGCTGGTTAATGACCGCCGCCACCAGCTCCGTGGCATTGATATCTCCGCCGCTCATTTCCAGAAAATGGCCTTTGCCATGCTGGAAGATTTCAGCCACAATCTCGTCTTTGTTATTGATCCTGCCTACCGTTGTGATCGCATAGGTGCCGTGATGGGAACGGATAATCAGGGGCTGCGGCTCAAAATCCGAGATACAGCCGATTCCAAGCGTTCCGTACATCTTGTTTACATCCTTATCAAATTTGGTACGGAACGGCGTGTTCTCTATGTTGTGAATCGCACGGTTAAATCCCGCCTCCCCGTCATAAAGCGCCATGCCTGCCCGTCTGGTTCCCAGATGGGAATGGTAGTCCGTCCCAAAAAACAAATCAAATATACAATTTTCCTTCGATGCCACTCCAAAAAAGCCGCCCATACATTCCTCCCGTTTTCCTATGTTGTATATATTTCACAGCCGCAGCGGCCGCCCTCCTTAACCCGGGTCAACACCTTCTGCGCCTGCTGGTACATCTCCTTAAAACTTTCGCCGGATTCCCCCAAAGCCGCTCCCGCACTCAGCGTAACGTTGGGCATCTCCCGGTCCCCGTGCAGCAGCCTGTCGTTCACTATGGCAATTCTCCTGCGGATGCCTCTCACCTGGTCGGCGCCAATACCTTCGATCCAAATACCGAAAGTGTCCTCAGAAAGCCTTCCGATGCCGTCCTCAGCCCTGAAATGCTCCCGTAGCGTGGCATATACAGCCTGCAGAACCCGGTCTCCCGTCTCCCTGCCATAGTTATCGTTGACTTCCTGCATATGATCCACATCCACCAAAAGAAGGCAGCCTTGCGTATGCTCGCCTGCCAGTGCACTCTCCACCATTTTCTGAAAAGTGTTTTTGTTCACCGCGCCCGTAAGCGCATCCCGTTTTCCGGGACCATAACTTATCCCAGCTGCTCTACCCGGAGGTTTTTGCCGTGCCGGGGAACGCCATAGAATGTTTAACACTGCTGTTTCCTCCCAGCGTCCTGTTCCTTTTATCTTACTGTATATTGGGGCGGGTTGCAATTCCCTTTTTATTTTCTACCCTTTCCGGCGCTTTTCGGCATCTTATGATATCCATCCGCATATGTCATTACGCATCTTTTCTGGCCAGCAGGCACACCACCTCAACCCCCGCCGTCCACGAGAACTGGTCAATCGCCACACACCTTTCCGCCTCATACCCCTTTTCCAGAAAGACTTCCAAATCCCGCGCCAGGCTGCTCGCCTTGCATGAAATATACAGAATATGCTCCACCCCGTAATCTATAATCTTTGCAAGCGCCTTCGGGTGCACGCCGTCCCGGGGCGGGTCCAGAATAATCACATCCGGCTTCTCCGCGATCCCGTCCAGCACTTTCAGCACATCCCCTGCAATAAATTCACAATTATGTAAACCATTTAGTTCCGCATTCCTCCTCGCCGCCTCCACTGCTTCCTCCACGATCTCCACGCCGATCACTTTCTTTGCCACGGGCGCCATGAGCTGGGCAATCGTGCCCGTGCCGCTGTAGAGGTCGTACACAACCTTGCCCGGCAGCTGTCCCGCCACTGTTTCATCTGACGGCGTCTCTCCAGTCCCAGCTGCCACTTTTGCTGTCGGAGATATATAGCCCGATATGTATTCCCTCGCCGTGCTGTAGAGCAGTTCCGCCCCGAGACTGTTTGTCTGGAAAAAGGAGAACAACGAAATTTTAAAACGAAGCCCCAGAAGTTCCTCGTAAAAATAGTCCCGGCCATACAGAACCGTAGTCTCATCACTCTGCACCACATCCGCCGCGGAATCATTTCTCACATGCAGAATACCCACAATCTCACCATCGAGGGGCAGTGCAAGCAATCTCTCGGTAAGTCCGGCAAGGATCTCACGCTCTGTCTCCTGCATCCCTGCCAGCGCACCCGGCCTTTCCGCCTCAGTCCGCCCGGGCTTCTGTGACGTGGTCACCAGCGCCGCCAAAATCTCCCCTGTCCGCGCAGCCCTGCGCACCACAAGGTGGCGCAGATACCCCGTATGCCGCAGTCTGTGGTAAAAGGACACGTCCACGCCCTGCTGCCGCAGTTTTTCAAAGTAGTCCCCGACGCAACGCAGAATTTTTCGGTAATCCTCCTCCACAATCTGGCACTCCGTCACGGACACAATATCATAAAAGCTCCCCCTCTTATGCATCCCGAGAGAGAGAGGTCCGTCCTTCACCTCATCCCCGAAAGTAAACTCCATCTTATTCCGATAGCCAAATATTGCCGGCGACGCCTTTGCCGGCTCAAACAGGCATTCCCTGTTCTGTCTTTCCAGTACAGGCGCAAGCAGGCGCCGCACCTGCCCCTCCTTGATCTTCAAGCTTTCCCCGTATGGAAAGGACAGATATGTACAGCCGCCGCAGCTCCCAAAATGGGGACAGGGGCTTTCTGTCTCCAAAGGTGAAGGCTCCGTCACTTCCAGAAGCCTCCCCTCATATCTCCCGTTTCTCGCCTTGTTGACGGCTGCCCGCACCTTCTGCCCCGGCAGGGCATTTTTCACCGTGCAGACGCCCTCCTTGCAGACTACGATTCCCTTATTCGGAAAATCCATGCGCTCTACTACGCCCTCTATAATCTGTCCTTTTTTCATATTTCTCCCCGTCCCTGCCGCTTTCTGACTCTGCTTACTCATGCACGTATAAGCAGACTCGAAATGCTTCGCATTTCTCGTTCGCGTTGCTCGTCATAAATCGTCACAGACAGTCTTGCATGCAAGCATGCATCCCGTCTCTGCCGCTTTCTGACTCTGCTTATACGCGCAAGAAGACCGCCGGGAAACTTTTATCTCCCGCCGGTCCTACAGTTTTCTTAACGAAAAATTTTATACACCCGTTTCCTCTTCGTCATCCTCATCCTCGAAAAAGTCGTCATCGAAATCATCGTCGAAATCGTCCTCAAAATCGTCCAGATAATCGGGTGTCAGGTAACGGTACACGGCATACGCAATCGCAGCCACCGCCGCAATGGCGCCGATCACGGCAAATATCCATAAAATACTGTTTTTCTTCTCTTCCTCATGTTTCCTGCCGAAAAGTTCATTCACACCCGCATTGTCCATGATCTCATCCAATTTATTCAAAATCTCCTTCTTGCTCATCCTGTAGCCCTCTCTTTCCCATAAATCTGAGCCGCGCGCACGGCTCATTGCCATCGCGTATAGTATACCACGTCTTTTCAGATTTTACTATATCTGAATATCTTATTTTATGAAAATTCTGTAAATTTTATACCAGCACACAAAAAACTGTTATTACATTTCATAACCGCTCCGGCTGATACTGCCGGATTCAGACTTTCTGCAGTTTGGCAAATCCCGCGTACATGATCTTCTGTCCCGCCTCGTCGAAAACTACCGTCACCTGGCTGTCCCTTGGACCAGGTTCGATCTTTAAGACCGTGCCCTCCCCATAGCGGGCGTGGCGCACCCTGTCGCCTTCCCCGTAACCGATCCTTCCGGGAACTGCGGGCTCCACTGCACCGCCGGATGGCGCATTGTCCGATCCGAATGGGTTGCCTCCCACCGTAACCGGCATCTTCCCCGCACCGCGCTTTTTGGGCACCGCGTAAGCCTTCTTCCTCTCCGTATACGCGCTCGGCGCAGCAGCATAAGGTTTGACAGGCTCTGCGTAAGGTTTCGCCCCTGTCTCGTAGGGTTTCGTCCGTAAAAGGCTGCGCTCCTGCGAATCCTCCTCATAGACTTCATCCATTCTCCTCTTAACCGGCGCGGGCGTACCGTCCAAGAGAAGAGGCGGAATTTCCCGCACAAAACGGCTGACTGGATTGTACTGTGTCTCCCCCCTGGTCATTCGCTGTTTCGCACAGGTGAGTGTCAGCTCTTCCTTTGCCCTGGTGATGCCCACATAGGCAAGCCGTCTCTCCTCCTCGATCTCCATGGGATCGTCCGAGGTGATCGTCATATAGCTTGGAAATACGCCGTCCTCCATGCCCGCCAGATAGACATGCGCAAACTCAAGCCCTTTCGCGCTGTGCAGAGTCATCAGCAGCACTCTGTCGCCGTCGCCGTCCACCCTGTCGATATCCGCCACTAACGCCACTTCTTCCAGAAACTCACTCAAAGTCGGCTCGTCATTTTCCTGCTCATAGGCAACCACTTTGCTGACCAGTTCCTCTATATTCTCCACGCGGTCCGCCGCGTCCTCCTCGTCGGACTCCTCCAGTTCCCTCAAATAGCCCGTCAGGTCAAGCACATCCTTCACCAGTTCTTCCAGGCTGTAAAACTCCTGCTTGCTGCGGAAACTCTGTATCATGGTAACAAAAGGTTTCAGCTTCCCCGCACTTCTGCCGATCGTCATAATCTGGTCCGCCTCTGTGAGCGCGTCAAAGAAACTGATATTTCTCTCATCCGCGTATTCCTGCACCCGCACAATGGTTGCCGCGCCGATGCCTCGTCTGGGCACATTGATGATCCGCTTCACCGCCACGTCGTCCCTGCCGTTGTCAATGGTTTTCAGGTAAGCGAGCACATCCTTGATCTCCCGTCTGGAATAGAAGTTTGTGCCGCCGACCACGTCATAGGGAATGCCTTCCATGATAAACCGCTCTTCCAGAAGGCGTGCCTGCGCGTTGGTTCGGTAGAGCACGGCGCATTCCCCGTAGGAGACCGCGCCTCTTCTTTTCTTTCTCGCCACGTCCCCGGCGATATATTCCGCCTCCTCATACGCCGTGTCGAACTGTTTAAAGCCGATGCGCGCCCCTTCCGCCTTATCTGTCCAGAGCGCCTTGTCCTTGCGCCCCACGTTGTTTTTGATCACCGCGTTTGCAGCATCCAATACAGTCTGGGTCGAGCGGTAATTCTGCTCCAGCTTGATCACACAGGCGTCCGGGTAAACTTTCTCGAAATCGAGAATATTGCGGATATTCGCCCCCCTGAACTTGTAGATCGACTGGTCGTCGTCGCCCACCACGCACAGATTCCGATGCCCGGACGAAAGCAGTCTGATCAGTTCAAACTGCGCCGTGTTGGTGTCCTGGTACTCGTCCACCATGATGTAGCGGAACCTGTCCTGATAGGAGGCAAGCACCTCGGCATCGGCCTTGAAAAGTTCCACCGTCTTCATAATGAGATCATCAAAATCCAGCGCGTTATTTTTCTTTAAAGTCGCCTGATACTCCCGGTATGCCTTGGCAATCTTTCCGCCGTTATAGTCGAAACTGTTCTGCATCTCGTACTCCTGCGGGTCGATCAGCTCGTCCTTCGCGGAGGAGATCGCGCTCATAATCGTGCGTTCCTTGAGCATCTTCGTGTCGATCTGCAGTTTCTTGCAGACTTCCTTCATAATACCCTTCTGGTCGTCTGTATCGTAAATCGTAAAATGATTGTCGTATCCGAGACGGTCTATATAGCGGCGCAGGATCCGCACACAGGTAGAGTGAAAAGTGGAAACCCAGATCTGTTCCGCACCGAAGCCCACGATCTTGTCCACACGCTCCCGCATCTCTCCCGCGGCCTTGTTGGTGAACGTGATCGCCAAAATATGATAGGGCGCCACACCCGCCCTGTCAATCAGGTATGCCACCCTATGCGTTAAGACTCTCGTCTTGCCGGAACCCGCGCCCGCCAAAATCAGGACAGGGCCGTCAGTCTGCATGACGGCCTGTCTCTGTCTCTCATTCAAAGTATCATATATGCTCATCTTAACTCATCCTCAAAACTGTGCGGAGAGTGCCGTTTTTTCGCATTCTCCTGTGTGAGACTTAGAACTTCTCCGCGAAGCAGCCCCTGCTGCAAGTGATTAGAAGTTCTTCTCACACTAGTATAATTGGTTACCACAGTTGCCGCAGAATTTGGTTCCTGTAGTCGGCGTGCCGCAGTTCGGGCAGAATTTCGGTCCCTGTCCGCCCTGCGCTGCGGGCTGCCCCTGCGCCTGTGGAACCCCACTCGCCCCGCCGTTTAGATTCATCTGGCTCACCATCTGCTGGCCGATTGCCATACCCATCTGCAGGCCGACCATATCAGAAGCCATGCCCGTGCCGCTGCCGCCGCCTTTGCCCATGGAATCCGCCGCCGCTATCTGGGTATACTTGTTCATATCGCCCACCATGGACTGCGCCGCTGCCTTCTCCTGCATCTTCCGAATCTCTTCCGGGTAGGAGAAGCTCTCAATCGTAAAGCCTGAAATCGCGATGCCCAGCGTCCTCATGTCCGCATCCAGCTCACCCTCAATGCCCTTGGCGATATTTCTCGCATCCGCCTGCAGGTTGAACATATCCCTGCCCTCTTTGCTGATCCAGCTCATAAGAAGCTGGTCGAGGCTCGCAATGATGCGCTCCTTCACATCTCCCACGGTATAAGTCTGTCGGATGCCGGCAAGCTTTTCAATCAGCACGTCATGCGCCGCCACACGACAGTTGAACGCGCCGAAAGCGCGGATCGGCATACCGCCGGGAAGCCCGGGCGCGGGCAGATTGATTGCGTTTTTCGTGCCCCATTTTACCATAAGTTCCTTCGTGTTGATGAAGAGCACCTCCGCGCGAAGCGGCGTGCTGAAACCGAATTTAAAACTCTTTAATGTGGTGAGGAAGGGAATGATATCGGACTCGATATCGTAATCGCCATCCTCCACGAAAATACCTTCCACCCTGCCGTTATAGAGGAAAATCGCATCCTGCCCCGGACGGATGATCAGCCGGGAACCTTTTTTGATCTCCTGATTCTGAAACTTGTAAAACAAAACGCCTGCACCATTCTCGTTCCACTCAATAACACTTGAAAACTGATTTTTTAAAAATCCCATTTTACCCTCCGTTTTTCTTCTATGTAAATTCATATAATCAGTATATATCAAAACCGCCGATCTTTCAATTATGACTCTGATTAAGCTGCTTCGCCTGATCGCTCAGCCCTTCCACCAGTCTGTCCACCTCTGTGACAATCTTCGTATTGTTCTCGCTCACCCGGAACGTCTCCTGCGAATGGGCGGACACTTCCTGCATAATCGCCGAGATCGTCTGGATGCTCTCCACGATCACCCGATTGGCTTCCGTAAGCTGTTTCACGGAGCTGTCAAGCCGCCTGCTCTGTTCGTCCACCTGATCGGTGTCCGAGGCGATCTTCTCAAAACTGTCAGCCGCCTGCACCGCGGATTCGCTCTGCCTGCGGTTGCTCTCCATCAGCTCCTCCACCGTGCCGGCAGCGGTTCTCAGCTTATCCGACACGCTGCGGATAACGTCCGTGATATCCACCGTCGCGCTCTGGGTCTGGTTCGCCAGATTGGAAATCTCCGTCGCTACCACCGCAAAGCCTCTTCCGGCTTCACCGGCACGCGCCGCCTCAATACTTGCGTTTAAAGCAAGCAGACTGGTCTGGCTTGCCACGCTTGTAATCATATCTATAATAGTCTGCATATTGGCGGTATGTTCCGCCAGTTCCTTCATCTCCTCCACGGCATTCGTCCCAGCCTTCTCGGAATGCGCCATCTGTCTGTTCAGCGTCTGCAGATTCTCCCTGCCAAGCCGCACGCTTTCCTTTGTCTCCGCCATGCGCTGCGTAATCGTTTCCATCACGTCCGACATCTGGCCGATATGTTCCTGAATCTCCTCTGTCTTACCGAGCTGATTCTGAATGGACTGTGCCGTCTCATTGGTGCCGGAAGAAACTTCCTGCATGGCGTTTCTCGTCTCTGACACCGCACTCCCCAGTTCACGCATCTGTCCCGCCACATCCAGAATACCGTCGGACATCTGACCCGATATCCGCATCACCTTGTCGAGCAGATCGGAAACGTTATCTTTCTCCTGATCCAGTTCCGCTAGTTTGGCTGTATTAATCTTTGCCAGCGTCTTCGTGGACAGGCAGAGGAAAATCGCCACAAGCAAAAGAAGCGCCACCCGGATCTCATAGCTTGCCATATCCGCCCCGGCAAGCGCACCCACTGCGCCCTGCCAGCCCAAAAACACCAGGTTGGACACCAGCCCGAAGCCTGACACCCACGCGCAGAGCTTCACATCCGAATAGAGAACCAGCACCATGTAAAGAGGTATAATATAAGTAAAAGCTACCATGCTCACCGTGGTAAACACCACAAAGACATAGAACAGGCTGTACGTCACGCCTATCACATACTTTAACCTCATATCCTCCGGCTGCCTGCTGTACATGAAAAACTCAAGCGCCACCGGCAAAATCGCCACCAGTGAAAAAACGACATAGTATCCTATGGTTCGGCTGCCCTTCAGCACCTCGACCAGATAAGCGAGCTCCAACACTGCCACAATCACCGTGTGACAGGCAATCGCCATCCTGTTCATTGCCTTTGCCCCGTTAAATACGACACTGTTTTCCATATTCCGTCCCTCCGCATGCATAAATATACAAAATCATGGCTTAGTATACCATATTGCTTTATACGGCTACAATACCCTTGTGCGCATACTCCCTGTTTATGGTACAATCTGTCATTTTGGCGGTATACATTGCATTCTTTTGGTTGACATAATAATTCCATCAGACTTGTTGTCCCACACTACCTCACCCCAATCACGATTCCGGCGATGATTATGGCGGCGCAGAACAGCTTATGTGTGGTATTTTTTTCCTTAAATAAATACCGTCCAGCCAAAATCGTGACCACACAGCCCGCCTGTTTTAAGAGCGTCATCATGGTAACACGGCTTCCCTCCATACCGTTTGCCACAAAAAGCGCCCTGTCCGCAATGACGATCAGCAGACTCAAAAGCCACACCCACTTATTGCAGACCGCCCGTTTCCAATTCACCGGCGTGCGGGAAATGAGGATAAAAAGCAGATAGAACAATGTCAGGAACAGCAGATACCAGAACTGGAGCTGGGAACTTGTGATATCTTTCATCAAAATTTTGTCGAGCAGGCCCGAAACTGCGTTTAGCAGGCAGGACGCGAAAGCCATCACCACATATTTAATCTCCACGGACTCTCCCGCGCTCCTTGCCGCCTCCCTCACGCTCCTCGGATGGTATTTTAAGAGAAGGAGCCCCGCCGACACAAAAAGCAGGCCGACCACCTGAAATGCGCCGAGCGCCTCCTGCAGCACAATAACGCCCAGCATAGTCGCAAAGAGCACCCGCGACAGGTCAAGCACGCCATACAGGCTGATCGGCATCCTTTTGATGGCTCGGAAACTGCACATCCACGCCAGAAAAATCACGAAAGACTTCATGGCAATGTAAAAGTAAAAGCGCGGTTCCACGCCCATTGACGCCCCGGCAGACGGCAGAACCATGACAAAAGACAGGAAAGTATACATAAACAGTACCTCTATGGTAGAGTTTTTCTCCAAAGCCTTTTTCTTCACGATCTCCCGCACGCCCTTTAAGACGCCGTACAGTAAAACCAGCCAGATCCACATTTCTTTCGTACCCTCCTGCCTTCCGGCTCTGCTCACTTGCATAAGCAGACTCGAAGCGCTTCGCGCTTCTCGTTCGCGTTGCTCGCCGTAAGTCTCTCGAACCATCTGCTCATGCAAGCATGGCATCTGTTTCGTGCGCCTTCCGGCTCTGCTTATGCGCGCAAAAAAAGAAAACCATGTATATTCTGGTTTTCCTTATCTTTTCTCTAAAATAAGCAGGCGAGGGGAATCGAACCCCCCTCCCAAGCTTGGGAAGCTTGTATTCTACCGATGAACTACGCCTGCAGACTTACGCTTTAAACAGTATACCATTTTATTTCCAAAAAGGAAAGCACTTTTTTCTCTTCCGCATAGACTATAGTAAAATGTCTTTATGGATTGCCCGCAGTCTCCGGCAATCCGAGGAGGAACATGAAAAAAACAGGCAGTATATTACTGGCGGCGCTCCTGCTTGTGGGCGTCCTATGGGGCTGTGGTAAAACGCCCGGCGAAAGCGCTCCCGCCGCGCCCGGCAAAACACCCGTGGTATTAAATGAAGTTGCCCACTCCATCTTCTATGCTCCCATGTACGTGGCGATTGAGGAAGGGTATTTCGCCGACGAAGGGATTGATTTAACCCTGATTACAGGATTCGGCGCCGACAAGACAATGACCGCGCTATTAACGGGCGAGGCCGACATTGGTTTTATGGGAAGTGAAAGTACCATTTATACCTACAAGGAGGGCGCTTCCGACTACGCGGTAAACTTTGCGCAGCTCACACAGAGAGCCGGTAATTTTCTGGTATCCAGGGAGCCCATAGAAAACTTCACATGGGATATGATAGTCGGCAAGGATGTGCTGGGCGGCCGGGCAGGCGGTATGCCGGAGATGGTATTCGAGTACATCTTAAAGAAGAACGACATTGACCCCGCAAACGACCTATCCATAGACCAGAGCATTGATTTCGGTTCCACGGCAGCCGCCTTCTCCGGCGGGCAGGGGGATTTTTCGGTTGAATTCGAACCCCACGCCACCTCCCTCGAGGCAAAAGGCGACGGCTATGTGGTTGCCTCCCTTGGCGAGGACTCCGGCTACGTGCCTTACACCGCCTTCTCCGCCAGAAAGAGCTATATCGAGAAAAACCCGGATGTGATCGAGTCCTTCACCCGCGCCCTTCAAAAAGGCATGGACTATGTGCAGACTCACACGCCCGCGGAGATCGCCAAAGTGATCGCTCCTCAGTTTGCGGAGACAGACCTGTCCACCATAGAGACAATCGTCGGCAGATATGCCGCCCAGGACACATGGAAAGCGGACCTGGTCTTCTCGGAAGACAGCTTCACTCTTCTGGAAAACATCCTGGAAGAAGCCGGCGAACTGGACGGCAGGGTTCCTTACGCCGATCTGGTTGATACCTCTTTCGCCAAGAAAGTTTTGCAGTAGTCTTATCCCATACGGCTCCATATACAGAGAAAGCGCCCGGCTCATCCGCCGGGCGCTATTCATATTATGTAAACTACATTTCTCCTAACAGCTCTTTCAGGGCGTCCACCACAAACCGGTACTGTGTCAGCATCTCCTCCACGCCCACTTCCATCACAGAGTAATTTTCCTCCTTCACCGCCGACTCCTGCTCCGCCGCAAGCTGAGAAAGATAGGTTGCCCCGATGGAACGCATGGCGTTTTTCAGCCCGTGCACTTCAATGCGGTAGCGCTCATAGTCCTTCGCCTCATAAACGCTCCGAATCAGGGGGATTTTCTCCTGTCCCTCCTCCATGGCTGCCCAGAGCACTTCCATGTAAATTTCCTCATCATCCCCGCACAGCCTGATGCCTTCCTGCACATCAAAACCTTTGACTGTCAGATCCTCAAATGACCGAATCATTCCCATTTTACTCTTCCTCCTGACCTTTTCCCTTTTTTCTTTTATCCCCGCCGCGTCTGTCAGTGATGCCGTCGATCATCTTTTCAACCAAAAGCTTTTTGACATACACGTCGAAGCTTAACATGCAGATGAAGGAGAAAATTTTCAACAATTCCCGATCCTCCGCGGGAGCATCCTCAAAGGTGTTCTGGGCAATCCGAAACTTCTCCTCCACATCTGCCTTTAAGACATCTTTCTGTTCCCGCTCCAGTCCGAAAACCTCCTCATATACGCGGGAAAGATCATACCCCTTTCCATTCTGGAAAAAGCGATTCGTAATCGGCTCTAAAAGCTCCTGAATATCGCTGATAGACAATATCCCCTTATAATAGTAGATAAAGATCAGAAGAAGCACGTGATCTTTTGTATACTTTTTCTTGAAGGGCGGCGGAATGAGATCATTTTTGGTGTAATTATTAATCATCGTCTTCGTCAGGATCTTGTCGGCAGCGGGGTTTCTGGTCGTGTTTTTCAGCTGAGACTCCATGAACGTCGTCACCTGGTCCATATAGAGATCAATATCAGGTATATCCTCCGCCCTGATATATTCAATTCTGTCCAGACTACCCTGGATGCTGTTTAGCAAGTCCTCTATATTAATCGTCATGTTCCGCACCTTCCGTCACTCTTTGACTCCTATTATATAGTTTTCGTATCTGACTGACAAGTATTTTATTGTACAGCCCGACCGGCAAAACCGCACCATTTTATCCCACCCGAAATCTGCCGGACGGTTTACAAAGAAGTACAAATGTGGTATATTCATACATAATATTAGTAAAGTTTTAACGTATGAAAGTGCTATTTTTGACATACAGAATGGAGGAGCTATGAATAAAAAGCTAAAAACCGACGCAGTTGACCATCTTTTTCAGGCCATCCTCTGCCTGCAGACACAGGAGGAATGCTATAATTTCTTTGAAGATCTTTGCACTGTCAACGAACTTCTATCCCTCTCCCAGCGCTTCGAAGTGGCGTCCATGCTCAAGCAGCACAGGACTTACCTCGAAATCGCGGAAAAAACAGGCGCTTCAACTGCCACCATCAGCCGCGTCAACCGTTCCCTGAATTACGGAAATGACGGATATGACCTGATCTTTGAGCGCCTCAATTCCTAAAACAGGCATTTTTGTATACACGAAATTTTCTGCAAAACCTTTCCCATATTGACACAAATTTGCAGGCTTGTTAGAATAACAGATAGTAAAGAATTTTAGCATGGGCAGAGGGAATCAGATATGTATACATGTCAACTCCATATTTATTTCGCAGGGCATCCCAGCCGCGCGTTGGACGTGATAAAAAAGATGCCTACTCTTGAACATTTTACCCATATTTTTTCCGAAAGTGACGAGGCGGAGGCTTTTCTGTCCGCAAAGGCGGACGTCATCATAGCCGATCTGTCCCGCATAGACGTGCCGTCTGCGCTGGAAATTTTACTGCCGAACCGCCGTGAAGGCGCGGAAGTTATTTTTCTTGCGGACAAAAAGCAGATGCAGGCCCTCTGCGCGGATCCGGCGTTAAAGGATATCGCGGACGTCTGGATCAGCCCCATGTCCGACGAGGAGCTCCGTTTCCGTTTCCTGCGATGGCAGCAGGCATATAAGAGGGGCAAAGACCTTTGGGAAACCAGCCACTTTCTGGAAGCGACGATCAACAACGTTCCCAATCTGGTCTGGTACAAGGATAAAGACGGCGTCCATGAAAAAGTGAATAACAGCTTCTGCCACGCCGTCAATAAGACCAAGGAGCAGGTGCAGGGCCGCCGGCATGCCTATATCTGGGACGTGGAGGAGGATGATCCCGCCTGCATCGAGTCGGAACATCAGGTTATGAGCAAAAAGCAGACCTTTGTATCCGAGGAAACCATTATGGCAGGGGATGAGACAAGAACCCTGATGTGCTACAAGTCCCCCCTCTATAACTGTGACGGCACCGTGATGGGAACTGTGGGCGTAGGCGTCGATGTGACGCAGGAACGCGCCTACGAGCAGGAAATTATCCGCAAAAACCAGACGCTGGAGACAATTCTCGCCACCATCGACTGCGGCGTTATGAATCACAGTCTGAACGATTCGCGCATTCTGAATATAAACAGGGCTGCGCTCAAAATTCTCGGCTACGAAACTTTGGAAGAAATGATGGCGGACGGCTTCGACCTGATTGCGGCATCCGTCGCCGACGAGGATAAGGAACGCCTGCGAAACTGCATCCGCACCTTGAAAAAGGCGGGGGATACTGTCAATGTAGAGTACCGCGTGCAGCATAAAAACGGGGAAATTCTCCATATCATGGGAAATATTAAGCTCTACGAGGAAAACGGGGAGCTGTTCTGCCAGCGTTTCCTTCTGGACGTCACCGAGCAGAAACTGAAGGAGCGGAAAAATACGAGACGGCAGATGGAACTGGTGCAGGCTTTAAGCCTCGACTTCACGCTCGTATGTTTCGTGGAGCCGGACACCGGTATGCTCGTCCCCGTCCGAACGGGCAAACGCGAGCTGGATAATATTTTTGAAAGTAAAATATCCTTAAAAGAAAGCATGGAACAGTACATAGCGGAGTGGGTATATGAAGAAGACCGGGAAACCATGCGTCACGCCGTTTCGCTGGATACCCTTACGAAGGAGCTGAGCGCCAAACAGGTATACTCGGTCAATTACCGCAAACAGCTGGACGGCCAGCTTATCTATTTCCAGATGAAAGCCGTGAGCGCCGGCGCAGAAGACGGCAGCCGCGGAATTGTTCTTGGATTCCGAAGCGTGGATGCGGATATCCGTAAGGAAATGGAACAGAACACACTGCTTGAAGCCGCCCTCTCCCAGGCCAACAGGGCGAGCAAGGCAAAAAGCGTATTTTTGTCAAATATGTCCCACGACATACGCACGCCGATGAACGCCATCGTCGGATTTACGAACCTTGCCATTACACATATCGACCAGAAAGAACAGGTTTCGGAATATCTGAAAAAGATCCAGACCTCAGGAAACCATCTGTTAAGTCTGATCAACGACATACTGGATATGAGCCATATCGAGAGCGGAAAGATCCATCTGGAGGAAAAATTATGCAGCCTCCCCGAAATTCTGCACGGTCTGCGCAATATCCTGCAGGCGGATATCCACGCCAAGCAGCTTGAGCTGCAGATTGATACCGTGGATGTCGTGGACGAAGACATTTACTGTGACAAGCTCAGGCTCAACCAGGTTCTTTTGAATCTGCTCAGCAATGCCGTAAAATATACGGGGGCCGGCGGCCATGTCAGTATGCGGATCACAGAAAAATCGGGCGCTCCTGCCGGCTACGGCCGCTATGAGTTTTCCATCAAGGACAGCGGCATCGGCATGAGTCCTGAGTTTGTGGCGCATATTTTTGAGCCCTTTGAGCGGGAGCGCAACAGCACCATCAGTAAAATCCAGGGGACCGGTCTTGGCATGGCGATCACGAAAAATATCGTGGATATGATGAACGGTTCCATCTCGGTGACGAGCGAACAGGGCGTGGGAACTGAATTTACGGTCTCCTTCACGTTCCGTCTGCACGCCGAGAAAAAGGAATCTCTGATCCTGCCGGAGCTGAAAGACTGTAAAGCGCTGGTGGTGGATGACGATTTCAATACATGCGACAGTGTTTCCTATATGCTTGGACAGCTCGGACTGCATGCCGAATGGACGCTCTCCGGCAAGGAAGCGGTACTTCGCAGCCATCAGGCCATTATGCGCAACACCAGCTATTCGGTGTATATTGTGGACTGGCTGCTCCCTGACATGAACGGCGTCGAAGTGGCCCGGCGAATCCGAAAGGAAACCGGCGAAAATGTACCCATTATCGTTCTGACCGCCTATGACTGGTCCGATATCGAGACAGAGGCGAGGGAAGCCGGCGTTACGGCATTCTGCAACAAACCGCTGTTCCTGTCTGAATTAAGTTCCTGTCTCCAGTCCGTGCTGCGTCCGAAATCCCCGGAGGACGAGAATGCCAAAAAGGATATCAACCCCCGCAGCACCGGGCGGATTCTGCTGGCGGAAGACGTGGAAATGAACCAGGAGCTCGCGGTGGTTCTGCTGGAAGGCGCAGGTTTTAGCGTAGACGTTGCAGATAACGGCCAGATTGCATTCGAAATGATTGCAAAATCAGAACCGGGCTATTATCAGGCGGTACTGATGGATGTACAGATGCCTGTTATGGACGGCTATGAAGCGACCAAGCGTATCAGAAAGCTGGAAAATCATACGCTTGCCTCCATCCCGATCATCGCCATGACCGCCAACGCTTTCACGGAAGACAGGGAAGAGGCGCTTAAATGTGGTATGAACGGCCATATCGCCAAACCCATTGACGTACAGGTTTTGTTCAAAACGCTGGACGATATATTGTAGTCACATTATTTACGAAAAAAACGAAAAATAATGCTTTACATTTTATAAGAGTTATGCTATTCTATGGGTGTTGTCACTCAACGTAATTTTTTATATTTTTGGAGGTATCTACAATGAACAAAGGTACAGTAAAGTGGTTTAACAACCAGAAGGGCTACGGCTTCATCTCTGACGAGCAGGGTAACGATGTATTCGTACACTACTCCGGTCTTAACATGGAAGGCTTCAAGTCTCTCGAAGAGGGCGCTGAGGTTGAGTATGAAGTAGTAAACGGCGAGAAAGGCCCTCAGGCCGTAAACGTAACAAAGTTATAAGAGCTGACGCTTCTTATGACATCTATAATCAGTATCACGATGTGCCTGTTCTTAAATATAATGTTCTGAAAATCCAGTAAGACTTTTTTATTTAGAATCAGCTATTGTTGTAACGGATTAGAGAAGAACAAAAACCTGTCTGCACGGCAGGTTTTTTTCTTTTTCCCCTATGTTCTTTCCATGTACGCCAGCACATCCCTAAAAGCCATCTCTCCCCCGAAAAGGTCAAGCGCGCTCCCTATCGTCACATCCACTCTTCCCTTCCCCAGTTCCCTTAACTGGTCCAGGTCCGCAAAGCTGTGCACGCCGCCCGCATAAGTTATTGGAATTTTTCCCCAGTCGCCCAGAAGCCTTGCCACCGGCGCCTCGATACCCGCACTTTTTCCCTCCACATCCACCGCATGAACCAAAAATTCATCACAGTATGCGGAAAGCTCGTCAAGAATCTTTTCCGAAAGTTCCACCGAAGTATATTTCTGCCACCTGTCGGTCACAATATAGTATCTGCCTTCTCTGTTCCTCACACTCAGGTCCAGAACCAGATTTTCCTTCCCGGTTTCCTTTACCAGGTTAAAAAGCCTGTCATACTGTATCTCACCTTCTGAAAAAACATAGGAGGTAACGATCACATGGCTTGCCCCCGCTTCCAAAAAAACGGACGCATTCTCCGGCGTGATGCCGCCGCCCGCCTGCAGCCCTTTCGGATATGCCGAAAGCGCCGAAAGCGCCTGCTTTTTCGTCTCTTCATAATAAGGGGAGGAGGCCGGATTCAGCAGAATGATATGCCCGCCTTTTATTCCCCGTTCCCGGTAAAGCCCGGCATAAAAGGCGGCGTCCTGACAGGATACAAAATTTTCAAGCGCCCTGTCCCCCGCATCCTTAAGGCTTCCCCCGACTATCTGTTTGACACAGCCGTTATGAATATCAATGCACGGTCGAAATTTCATAATTTTTCCTTTTCTTTTTTCTTCTGCCCAAACACTGCCAAGAACCAGTATCGGGAGCATTGCCTGTTTCAGAACTTGATGCATATTTTCATTTCTATCTGACATAATAACATAAGAACAGGAAGTTTACCAAACATTCTGTTTAAAAAATTGCATGCGGAGAACCTCATGCAAAGGATTCAGCAATCGAGCAAAGGAGTGAAATTATGAAAAGATTAAAAACCTTACTTTTTGTCTCTCTCATGGTTCTGAGCATGTCCGCGCTAACCGCCTGCGGCAGCAGAAATGCCGACGGAAACACCGATAACGGCGCTGGCACGCAGAACGGAACCGGGACCGTCGGTACGGATACAGGCACTGACAACGGAACAGGTGTCGGCACTACCGGCACAAATGACGCCGGCACAGGCACTACAGACACCACCGGTACAGGAATGGGTGACACAAATACGACCGGCACAGATACCAACGGCACAGGAATGAATGGCACCATGGATGATAATGACAACGTAAACGACGCCACGGCAGGCACAAACGGCGGATCTGTTGGCGGTGCAATCAGCGATGCGGTTGACGATGCAGGGAACGCAGCTTCCGATATCATTGACGATGCTGCAACAGGCGTAGAAAATATGGTAGATGACGTGACAGGCAATAACAATACCGACACTACCACCCAGACGCGCTAACAGGAAGTTTCTTAACTTCCTATACAGCGGCAAAGAGTTCCCGAGGCAATGTCCCCGAGAACTCTTTCTTTTTTCCATATCAGCCTTTTTCTATGAGTATACCATCCCGGTACGCCTGCAAAAGCTCCTCCAGCTGATGGATGCTCTCCTTCATTTCCAAGCCGATCTCCGTATCCGAAATCTTCTGGCGCATGGCAGTAGTCTCCAAAATGAAAGAATCCGAAAAAATATCCGATTCATGGAGAATCGCCGACTCCGTAGACTCAAAAGGCTCATGCGCCACCAGCCGCATACCGTGTGAATTGACTACCAGCGTATATCCGGCTATGCCTGTCTTATCCTGATAAGCCTTGGAAAACCCGCCGTCGATAACTAAAAGCTTACCTCCGCACCGAATCGGCGTCTCTCCCTTTTTCCGCTCCACAGGCACATGGCCGTTCACGATATGGGAATGCGCCTCGTCCAGACCGAACTCCTGCAGAATCCGGTTTACCACCATCTCGCTGTCAAGCAGCCTGTAATAGGCGTTCTTCGTCTCCTTGTGAAGTTCCTTATCCTCCACCAGATACCGCTCGAAAGTAGCCATCTTATCCTTGCCGAAAACCGGGGAGTTGGGCCCCGCCCATATATACCAGATAATGTCCTGTCCCTTTAATTTCTCTTTCAGGTCGTGTGAATAATAGCCTTTTCTGGCATAGTGCTCCAGTACATCGTAGAGCTCCTTACCGCTGTACTCCTCCCCGTAAACATTGACCTTGTTGAAATTCCCCTCCTCATCCATGGGTACACAGCCATGATAGAGAAGGTTGGAGTTATAAACCTTGTATAACCCGCCTTTGGAAAACAGAAAGCGCACATGCTTCTGCAGCTTCTCGCATTTGACAAAAGCCTGACGCAGGCGCTCCATCACCTGCTCCTCCTCCGCCGTAAGCTCATAGGGACGGTTTCTGTTTATGGTAGGGAAATCCACGTCTTTGATGGGATAGGAAACCCCGTTGAGCACAAGCGCCTTATTCTCATAATCAATGTGCTCAAGGAGCAGCCTGTCCTGCATGGCAAATTCAGGGCGCCTCATAATCAGCTGCCCCTCCAGTTTGAACTGCAGCACGGCAATCGCCTTGTGCATCTTCATGTCCAGGCTCAAGTCTTTTGTATCGTAATCCGTATTGTACTTGATGGCAAAAGCCTCACAGTCGGAATCTTTATAAGTATCCAGCGCAAAGGTGGCAAGGGGGATCAGATTGATGCCGTAGCCTTCCTCCAGCGTATCCAGATTGCCGTATCTGGCCGCCATGCGGATCACGTTTGCGATACAGGCCAGATGTCCGCTCGCCGCCCCCATCCACACAATGTCATGATTGCCCCACTGCACGTCCACCGAGTGATACTGGCAGAGTGTATCCAGAATGATATGCGGTCCCGGCCCCCTGTCGAAAATATCTCCCACAATGTGCAGATGGTCGATCACCAGCCGCTGGATCAGGTTGCTCAACGCGACGATAAATTCCTGCGCCCTGCCAATGCGGATGATGGTGTGGATGATCTCGTTATAATATGCCTCTTTATCCTGCACCTCCGCCTTCTCTGTGATCAGTTCCTCAATGATATAGGAAAAGTCTTTGGGCAGCGCCTTTCTCACCTTGGACCGGGTGTATTTCGAAGAAACCCTCTTTGTGATCTGCACAAGCCTGTGCAGCGTGATCTTGTACCAGTCCTCAATGGAAGCCTCATCCTCCTGCTGCGTGACAATATCCAGCTTCTCCTCAGGATAATAGATTAACGTTGCCAGACTCTTCTTGTCCCTGATGCTCAAAGTGTTGCCAAACTCTTCGTCGATCTTTCTGCGCACGGAGCCGGAACCGTTTTTCAGGATATGGTTAAACTGCTCGTATTCCCCGTGGATATCCGTCATAAAATGTTCCGTGCCCTTGGGTAGATTCAGGATAGCCTGTAAATTGATAATCTCCGTGGACGCCGCCGCAATCGTCGGATACTGCTTTGCCAAACTTTTCAGGTATTTTAACTCCAAATTGTCCATTTGATTCTCCGTTTCGTTGACCCTCACACCAGCCGCCATGATTCCGCATATCGGAATCTCAAATCATTGCGGAGAATACCCGTATTTCAGGCATTCTCCCGAGTGAAAGTGATTTGCGAAGCAAATCTAGAACTTCTTAACGAAGCAGCCTCTGCTGCTGAGTTTTAGAAGTTCTTTTCACTCTATCACATCAGCCATATCGTATAGTCCCGCCGGTTTCCCTGCCAGAAATTTTGCCGCCTGAATGGCGCCTTTTCCAAACACAGCTTTAGAGTAAGCCCTGTGGGAAAAGGTGACCACCTCGTCCGCTCCTGCAAAAATTACGTCATGATCGCCCACGATGGTTCCGCCCCTGACCGCGCTGATGCCGATCTCCTTCGCGTCCCTCTTCTGCCTGACCTGGCTTCTGTCATAGATATATGCAAAGCTCCCGTCCATCTCCTCGTTGATGGAATCCGCCAGCGCAAGCGCCGTGCCGCTGGGCGCGTCCAGCTTCTGGTTATGGTGCTTTTCCACAATTTCAATGTCGAAACCCGCAGGAGACAGTGTCTTTGCCGCTTCCTTTAGAAGTTTCAGGAGCATATTGATGCCAAGGGACATATTCGCGGATTTTAAAACCGCCACCTGTTTCGACGCCTCCTGTACCTTTGCAAGCTGCGCTTCGGAAAGCCCGGTGGTGCACAGCACACATGGCACCTTCTTCTCCGCACAGTAGTCAAGCAGGTCATCCACTGCAGCCGCCACGGAAAAGTCGATCACCGCGTCCGCCGCAACCGTACATTCCCCGATTGCGGAAAACACCGGGTACGGATTTTTCCCCTCGTCCCTTGCGTCCACGCCCGCCACAATCTCTATCTCTTCATCCGCAGCGATCAGAGAGCGAATCGTCTGTCCCATCTTGCCGTTGCAGCCGTGCATAATTACCTTTACCATATCTGTCTCCTTTCCTATCCTACAATAATTGCGAAATCAAATATCATTATTGTCATTGTGCACGTTGTATCATCCAACACAGACGCGCTTTCGCTCCGTTCCAAACGCAACGGTACTAAGCTCGAAAAAACCTCGCCAAGTACCGGCGTTTTCCAAGGGTCTGCTTATGGATGATACAACATACACAATGCAATTCACCGAATGAATGTTTCGCAGTTTTCTAACATTTGAAAACATCTGCCGAGACATTTCCCGACAGACGTTCCTACCAATTACATCTATACCTATAGAATCCCGTAATCCTGCATCGCTTTCTTCAGACGTTCCACGTTCTGAGGCTCCATGTCGGACAGGGGCATATGTAAACCGCCTACTTCCTTGCCCATCAAATTCAGTGCCGCTTTCACGGGGATCGGGTTCACTTCGCAGAAAAGTGCGTCGCACAGGTCAATCGCGCGAAGCTGCTCTTTCCTGCTGCCCTCCACATCCCCGTCAAGGAACTTCCGGCAGATATCATGGGTCTGTTTCGGCGCCACATTGGACAGTACGGAAATCACGCCGATACCTCCAAGGGACATGATCGGCACGATCTGGTCGTCATTGCCGGAATACAGGTCTACCTTGTCCCCTGCCAGCGACATCAGCTTGGCGATCTGCCCGATATTGCCGCTCGCCTCCTTGATACCCACGATATTCTCCACCTCCGTGCAAAGTCTCGCCGCCGTCTGGGGCTGGATATTACATCCCGTGCGGCTCGGCACATTGTAAAGGATGATGGGCAGCTTCACGGAGTCCGCCACCTTTTTATAATGCGCATACAGACCGTTCTGGGTCGCTTTGTTATAGTAAGGCGTCACCAGAAGCAGACCGTCCGCACCGTATTTCTCCGCCTCTGTGGAAAGATAAACCGCCGTCTCCGTACAGTTCGATCCGGTTCCCGCCACCACGGGAACCCTGCCTTTCACCGTCTCAATACAGAAGCGGATCAGGTCCAGATGCTCCTCATGGGTCAGCGTGGAAGACTCTCCCGTCGTACCGCAGACAATGATTGCATCCGTTCCGCCCGCGATCTGGAACTCAACCAGCTCCGCAAATTTTTCATAATTGATACTGCCGTCCTCATGAAATGGTGTGACAATCGCCACGCCTGCTCCCTTAAAAATTGCCATATTCTCCTCCATTCTGAAATGATAAAGAGCTGACCGCATAGGGTCAGCTCCATAATTCTTCCGTCTCCGGTCTGGATAGCGCCCCATCTTTTCGATGACAGTCATACAGCTCTTAACTGTATGCCCAAGGTAAAAACTTGCAGGCCGTCTCCCCTTTCGGCGTCCTCTCCTTTCGGGACATTTCCCCTGTGCCTGTCACATCCATGCCCGTACTGATAGATAACGCAACCTCTATCAACTCTATAATGTTATTTACTATGGTTTATCATAGCACCCGGGTGCATCCGTGTCAATCCCATATCTTGAAATGCATGGTTTCCACCTTCGTCACCTGGTCCGCCAGCGTGCAGACCCTGTCGTTTAAAGTGATGCCCGTCATAATGATATCCATCTCCTCCGGCTTTCCCGAAAGCAGATTCTTTAACTCCTCCACAGTAATGATGCCGTTGTCTATCAGTCCCAGGACCTCATCCAGTATCAGCAGGGTGCATTCTCCTGTATTCAGGATCTTTTTTGCAAAATTCAAGCCGTTTTTGATGTTGCGGCTCTCCTCCTCCTTGCACTTATCGGAAAGCTGTGAAAAATCCTCCTCAGACTTCTCAAAACGGAAAATCTTGATCTCCGGCTCCAGGCGTTTCACAAACTCCGACTCTGTCAGCCCCCGTCCTTTCAGAAACTGTATGATGACGACATACTCTCCTTCACATGCTGCCTGAATCGCTCTTCCCAACGCCGCCGGGGATTTTCCATGCCCTTCCCCACTGTATATCTGAATCCTGCCTTTTTCCATAGCCAGCACCCCGTACTCTCATAAGTTACATAATATATAAGCTCAGAATAGCACAATCCTTCTGCGGATGCAAGTCGTTACTTCCTGCCCGCAGCATGCGCCTGCAAGTCTCACTCCTCTTCCACCAGCTCCAGTTTGCTCACGGAAACCTCGTAGGCGATCCTTCGTTCCAGCTGTTCCTCCGACAATTTTTTCATATATTCACGGCTCTGAATCCTGCCCCAGATGGCACACCGGCTCCCCACTTCAAAACTGCTGGCAAATCTGGCGTTGCGCCCCCAGCAGATGCACGGTATGTAATCCGACTTCCCGTAAGGCCTGTTTACTGCCAGAAGCAGGTCGGCGATCTCCCTTCCCAGCGGTGTCTTCCGATAAACCGGCGCTTTGCAGATATAACCGTCCAAAAAAATCTGGTTTGTCTTCGCCCCTTCCCCGATATCGTCTACAAACTCAATTTCGCGGGCAAACACTGACAAAACCAGCCTGTTCTTTCTCTCCTCATGTCTGTTATAAGAGCGGAACTGTCCTGTGATGCATATCTTCAGTCCCTTGTAATCCTCATTTACGTCGATGAGCCTCTCAGACACCATCACCGGTATGATATCAGTTGACTCGCTGAGTCGATCCACGCTGATGTCTACCATATAAAAGCCCTCTCCGAAAATCTCGTGGCTGAAAGAAAAATCACTTACAATCTCCCCCATAACCGCCACCTGGTTGTTTTCAATTACCTTATCCGTCATGTTTTCCTCCATTCTGCTCAAGTATTTCAATGCCATTTAAAAACTGACCCTGAACTGTTATTGTATTATCAATATATAAGATATGGCGGGAAAATAGAACTGTAAGGGGTCGCGCGACTTGCAAGAAACCCGGGCAAGTGCTATAATCGTCGTTGGCTCAAAAGTCTATTTTAGTGAAAGGGTAGTTAATTATGATACAGACAAGAGAAGATGTGAGAAATATAGCGATAATCGCCCACGTTGACCACGGTAAGACCACGCTGGTGGACGAGCTTCTAAAGCAAAGCGGCGTATTCCGGGAAAATCAGGAAGTGGCGGAGCGCGTCATGGACTCAAACGACATTGAGAAGGAGCGCGGCATCACGATCCTTTCCAAAAACACGGCCGTCACCTATAAAGGGACCAAGATCAACATCATCGACACCCCAGGTCACGCGGACTTCGGCGGCGAAGTGGAGAGGGTGCTTAAAATGGTGGACGGCGTGATCCTTGTGGTGGACGCTTTTGAGGGACCTATGCCCCAGACAAAATTCGTGCTGAAAAAGGCGCTGGAACTGGATCTTTCCGTGATCGTCTGCATCAATAAATGCGACCGCCCCGAGGCAAGACCGATTCAGGTGGTGGATGAAGTGCTGGAACTTTTCATGGATCTGGACGCCAACGACGAGCAGCTCGACTGCCCCTTCGTCTACGCTTCCGCAAAGACCGGCACGGCCACCACGCAGCTTACGGTCAAGGGAAAGGATATGACCCCGCTCTTTGACACCATCGTCGAGCACATTCCCGCGCCTCAGGGCGATCCCGACGCGGGCACACAGCTTCTCGTGAGCACCATCGACTATAACGAGTACGTGGGACGTATCGGCGTCGGTAAGGTGGATAACGGCTCCGTGAAAGTGAATCAGGAAGTGGTCATTGTGAACCACCACGACCCCGACAAGCTGAAAAAGGTAAAGATCAGCAAGCTTTACGAGTACGACGGTCTGGACAAAGTGGAGGTAAAGGAGGCGCATGTCGGCTCCATCGTGGCGATCTCCGGCATTGCGGATATCCATATCGGTGACACCCTCTGCTCCCCCGACGATCCCAAGCCGATTCCCTTCCAGAAGATTTCGGAGCCGACGATTGCCATGCATTTTTGCGTCAACGACTCCCCCCTCGCCGGCAAAGAGGGCAAATACGTCACCAGCCGCCATCTGCGCGACAGGCTTTTCCGGGAGTTAAATACGGATGTGTCCCTGCGGGTGGAAGAGACCGAAACCACGGAGGCATTCAAGGTTTCAGGGCGCGGCGAGCTGCACCTCTCCGTGCTGATCGAGAATATGAGAAGGGAAGGCTATGAGTTTGCCGTAAGCAAGGCGGAAGTGCTCTACAGGACCGATGAGAACGGCAAGAAAACAGAGCCTATGGAATTGTGTTATGTGGATGTGCCGGAAGAGTTTTCCGGGACTGTCATAGAAAAACTGAGCCAGCGAAAAGGCGAGCTGAAAAATATGGGCATGGCGTCCGGCGGTTACACCCGCCTCGAGTTTTCCATCCCCTCAAGGGGCCTGATCGGCTACCGCGGCGAATTTATGACCGACACCAAGGGCAACGGCATCATGAACACCATCTTTGACGGCTATGGCCCTTACAAGGGAGATATCCAGTACCGCAAGCAGGGTTCTCTCATCGCCTTTGAGGCGGGCGAAGCGATCACCTACGGGCTTTACAACGCGCAGGAGCGCGGCACCCTCTTTATCGGCCCCGGCGAGAAGGTCTATTCCGGCATGGTCGTCGGGCAGAACGGACGCGGAGAGGATATCGAATTAAATGTCTGCAAGAAAAAGCAGCTCACCAACACCCGCTCCTCCTCCGCTGACGAGGCGCTGCGCCTCACGCCGCCCAAGGTTTTAAGTCTGGAGCAGGCGCTTGAATTTATCGACACGGACGAGCTGCTGGAAGTGACGCCGGAAAGCCTCAGAATCAGGAAGAAGATTCTGGACCCGACACTTAGGAAGCGGGCGGCTATTTCGGCGGCGGCACGGAAGTAAGCAGACTCGCAAATCCGCGCTACGCGCTTTCCGTCCGCCTTCGTCGGACATTTGCTCGTTGACGTCTCGGAAAAAACAAATGCCTGCTTTGCAGTCGCTTGTTTTTCCTTTGATCGTCAGATCCCCAGCACAACCTCCGCCACGCGGAAATAAATAAGCAGGGAGATCGCGTCCACAATCGTCGTGATAAACGGGCTTGCCATCACTGCCGGGTCAAGCCCGATTTTCTTTGCCAGCATGGGCAGCGTGGAGCCGACCATCTTCGCCACGATCACCGCCATCAGCAGGGTAATGCACACCACGAACGCCACCTGCACACTCACATGGTCAAAAATCATCAACCTCGCAAAATTGCAGACTGACAGCGTCAGACCGCACAGCACCGCCGTGCGGATCTCCTTCCAGATCACCTTAAGCCAGTCGCTAAACTCGATCTCCTCCAGCGAAATACCGCGGATGATGATGGCGGAGGCCTGTCCGCCCGCATTGCCGCCGGTATCCATCAGCATGGGGATAAAAGCCGTGAGCACCACATACCGTTTCAGTTCGTTTTCAAAAGAGGTGATAATCTTCCCCGTAAAGGTAGCCGAGATCATCAAGAGAAGGAGCCACGGAATCCTTTTTTTGTAGGCGTCAAACACCGTCATCCGCAGATAGGGCTTATCGGAAGGCATCACAGCCGCCATCTTTTCGATATCTTCCGTGGTCTCCTCCTCCAGGATGTCCACCACGTCGTCCATGGTGATAATGCCGACCAGCCTGTCCTCGTTATCCACCACAGGCATGGCGGTAAACTCATACTTTTTGAACTGCCTGGCAACCTCCTCCTGATCCATCAGCGTATGGAGGGACACCACGTTTCTGTGCATCATTTCACCGATCACGTCATCCGGGTCGCTTAAGAGCAGATAGCGCAGTGCCACAGTCCCCACAAGCGTCCGCTTATAATCGAGCACATAGCAGATATTGATGGTCTCGCTGTCAAGCCCTACCTTGCGGATTCGGTCGATGGCCTGCGCCACCGTGTAGTGCTCCTTCAAATCCACATACTCCACCGTCATAATGCTGCCCGCGGAGTCCTCCGGGTAACGCATCAGATGGTTGATCGCCTTTCTCGTGTCGGGGCTTGTGTTGGCGATCAGCCGTTTCACCACATTGGCGGGCATCTCCTCCATCAGTTCCTTCGCGTCGTCGGACATCATGTTATCTATGATGCGGGCCGCATCCTTATCCGAGAGGGATGTGATAATGGACTGCTGCCTGTCAATCTCCAGATAGGAAAAGACGTCGGCCGCCGTATCCTTAGGGAGAAAACGGAATATCTTAATAACCTCTTCCTCCTCCATCTCCTCCATATAGTCCGCGATATCCGCATCATTCAACTCTTCGATAATTTTCCTGAGACTGGTGTACTGCCCTTTTCTGAGAAGCTCCCGGATCTCCTCCACACCAAAATCGGCATAGTCGTTATAAACCTTTGTCCCCGGCTCTTCCGCCCTTTTTTCCGTTTCCCTGTTCTCACCCATAGTCTGCCGCCTTTCCGCCGGAAAAACGCATCCCGGCGGCCGGGCTTTTGTCAGCCGGACCCGCTTTGGGAAACGTCCTCCGCACTTTTATAGAAAAAAGGATCTGAGACGCCCACCCGCGCTGTGCCGGCGGTAGCCTCCGTAATGTCCTTTATCAGTTTGTCTTTCTCCTCACAGGGCACATGGAACCCGATGGACACCTGTTCCGTATAGACGGACTCCTCGATGGGAATCCCCCTCTGCCCCAAAAGATACTGTATCTTACCGATCCCGTTATAATCAGTCTCCACCGTAAGAGTATACCCGTACCTCATCACCGCCACACGGCTGTCCGCAAGCCCCGCCTGCGCCGCCTGTGTGTAGGCGCGCACAAGCCCGCCGGTACCAAGAAGCGTGCCGCCGAAATACCGGGTCACAACCAGCGTCAGGCCACGGATGCCCGATCCTGTGAGCACCTCCAGAATGGGTCTGCCCGCCGTGCCGGAGGGTTCCCCGTCGTCCGAATACCGCATGGTCTCCCCCCGCTCCCCTATGATATAGGCGTAGCAGTGATGCCTGGCGTCCCAATAGCGCTTTTTCTCGGCCTCGATAAAGGAAACCGCCTCCTCCTCCGTGTGAGTGGCCTGCACATGGGCGATAAAACGGGATTTCTTTTCCACGATCTCCCACTCGCCCCCATATTCAATTATTTTATACGGCGCATACTTATCCATGTATAATATCGTTGCACATTTCTTCCCGCCGTGCAAGTATAAATGTGCACAGAATCGTAAACAATTCTTAAGAAAGCATAAAAACCTTTATTTACCAGAGGAATTTTGCTATAATCGTCACAGATTATACCCTTTCTATTTTATAGAAAAAATGCGGCAGTGTAAAAAAATTGACTATATCGGCATTTGAGACTATGATAGAGAGTCGAGGAGGCAGTATCCTATGAACTACGGTAAAAAAGGCGTCCGCAAAAAGCAGCAGGCGCTTCACTCTACAGGTAAAAAATGGAGCAGAAAGGTTGCCTTTACCTTTGTGCAGGTATTTCTGATCGGCATGATCGGTGCGGCCATTGTCGGCGTGAGCGCAGGCATCGGCGCTTTTAAGGGCATTCTGGCAACAGCGCCGGATATCAGCAACATTGACGTCACGCCCTCCGGGTTTTCCACATTCGTATATAATATAGAAGGCACCCAGATCAAGAAGCTGGTTTCCACCGACGCCAACAGAATCCCGGTTTCCATCGACATGGTTCCCCAGGACCTGAAGGACGCGTTTGTCGCCATCGAGGACGCCCGTTTTTATGACCATAACGGCATTGATATCAAGGGCATCATCCGCGCGGGCATGATCGGCATCCAGAACCGCCACTTCTCCGAGGGCGCCAGCACCATCACCCAGCAGCTCCTTAAAAACAATGTCTTTACAGACTGGACGAGCGAGGATTCCTGGGCGGACAAATTCAAGAGAAAGTTTCAGGAGCAGTATCTGGCTCTGGAGCTGGAAAAAGTCATGGATAAGGAGTCCATCCTGATCAACTACATGAATTCCATCAATCTGGGATCCAATACGCTTGGCGTGGAGGCTGCTTCCAGACGGTATTTCGGTAAGCACGTCAACGAACTTACTCTGTCCGAGTGCGCGGTGATCGCGGGCATTACCCAGAACCCGTCCCGCTATAACCCCATCACACACCCGGAGGATAATGCCAAACGCCGGGAAAAGGTTCTGAAAGAGATGATGGAGCAGGGCTATATCACAGCAAAGGAGCGCGAGGAAGCGCTTGCCGACGACGTATACTCCCGCATTCAGGTAGCCGACGCCAAAAATGAGGACAACGCAGTCAGTACATATTTTGTGGATGCGCTGACGGACGACGTCATGGAAGACCTGATCGCTGCCGGTTACAACGAAACACAGGCCTACACCCTGCTCTACAGCGGCGGTCTGAAAATATATTCCACGCAGGACCCCAAAATACAGGCGATCTGTGACAACGCTTTTGCGGACGAGAACAATTTCCCCGCAAACACAAAATGGTATCTGAACTATGAACTGACCATCGACCGCGCAAACGGGGACAGGGAAAATGTCAGCACGGAAATGTTCCGCAGCTACTGGAAGGAAAACCGTTCCTCCAGCTACAATCTGATTTACTCCTCACAGGAGGAGGCTTATCAGGATATCGAGGCATACAAGGCCGACGTGATGCGCTCCGGCGACGAAGTCTTTGGCGAAAATATCAATCTGACTCCGCAGCCTCAGGTTTCTCTCGTGGTTGAGGACCAGAGCACAGGCTGCATCGTGGCAATGGTGGGCGGCAGGGGCGCCAAAACCGCCAGCCGTACCTTAAACCGCGCCACCGATACGGCAAGACAGCCGGGCTCCACCTTTAAGGTAGTCTCCACTTATGCGCCCGCCTTAGACAGCGCGGGGCTTACCCTCGCTACGGTTATGAACGACGCGCCCTTCAATTACGCCAACGGACGCCCGGTTGCAAACTGGTACGGCGAGACATACCGCGGGCTCTCCTCCCTGCGGGACGGCATCCGCGACTCCATGAATATCGTGGCTGTGAAGACGCTGACACAGATTACGCCGCAGCTCGGTTTCGATTATCTGAGAAATTTCGGCTTCACCACCATTGTGGATCGCGAGGAAATAAACGGCGAAATTTTCTCGGACATCCAGCAGACTACCGCCCTCGGCGGTCTTACCCACGGCGTCACCAACGAAGAACTTAACGCTGCCTACGCCTGCATCGCAAACGGCGGCACTTACATCAAGCCCAAGCTTTACACGAAGGTTTTGGACCACGACGGAAATATTATACTGGACAACACCCTGCCCAATTCCAAGCAGGTCATCAAGGAGACCACCGCCTTCCTTCTGACGGACGCCATGGTTGACGTAGTCACAAGCGGCACGGGCGGCTCGGTCAACTTCGGCAATATGGCTATCGCCGGAAAGACAGGCACGACCTCCGATTACAACGACGTTTGGTTTTCAGGGTACACCCCCTACTACACCGCTACGACCTGGGCCGGCTTTGACAATAACGTAAAACTGTCCGGCGACGAGAAGAATCTGGCGAAAAAGCTGTGGCGCGCCGTGATGTCGCAGATCCATGAGGACCTTCCCAGCGAATCCTTCAGCGTTCCCTCCGGCATCGTGACGGCAACCGTCTGCTCCCGTTCCGGGAAACTGCCCATTGCAGGGCTTTGCGACGGAACACTGCGCACGGAATATTTTGCGGAAAATACCATTCCCACCGATACCTGTGACGTACACTACGCGGGCCAGGTGTGCCAGTACAGCATGCTGCCGGCGCGCGAGTTCTGTCCCTTCAAGGTGGAAGGCGTCGTTGAGCTGACGCCGGTTGAGGACGTCTCCCTGCAGAGCGGTTCCTCTACCGGGACAACAGAAGTGGTGAATGAGGACGGCTCCGTCAGCCAAGTGCCTGTCCCCGCGCCTACAAGCAATATGTGCCCTCACGACGAAGCGTTTTTCGCAACGCCCGGTTACGAGGGACTGATCGAAGCGCAGCGGGCTGAGATCAATCAGAGGAATTTCGAAGCGGCACAGGCGGCGGCAGAAGCCGCAGCCGCGGCACAGCAGCCGGCGCCGCCCCAGCCGGAGCAGCCGCCCGCCCAATAACAAATTGAGCTTCGCTCAATTGCGAGATCCGCTTCGCGGACTCGAAAAAAACAACGAGCGCACACGCGCTCGTTGTTTTATATACCTTTCACTCTCCGAATCTTCTCCTCCAGATCCTCTATCCCTGTCTTCGCATTGCTGATAGCCCGGCAGAACGCCTCATATTCCGCCTCCGGCTCCAGCCCCTCTTTCTCATAATACAATCTGCCAATCTCGATATAATTCTTTCTGATCACGTCCTCGCAAGTGCTGATCTGGCTTTTCAGACTCGCGATCTCAGCCAGATCCTTCGCCTTTCCCGTTACTTCTTTTCCCTTAGACGTGATGGTATCTCCAACTTTTTCAAAAAAATCCATATAATCTCCCTTCTGTGTCCGCTTTATGGACGACTGGTCTCTTTTCTAATCCTAATTATAATGTCCCCGGGCGTAAAATGGAACCACCTATCATTCTTTTGTCAATCTTTTTATGTATAGACGGTTTATTCATAGCTACGCACCAGCTCCGCTGCAATATGTTCCGCCAGAATGCGATATCCCTCCCTGTTCGCATGTACGCCGTCCGGCATGTAATCCGCCACAATATCCGCATCATGGGAATCCAGTATATTGGAATTGTATAAGTCTATCACATGAATATCGTAAGCCGCTGATAACGTTAAAATGACATCCGCCAGATTTTTCTGCGGCAGAAGATACGTCCGTTCCCGCATCAGGTAATCCTGCAAAATATTTGGCAGCGGCGTGACGAAGAAGATATCCGCATTGGGATAGTTCTCCTTAAGCCCTCTCATCAGCTCATCCAGGTCCCCACAGAAAGTCCACGGCCTGCGCTCCGCAAGACTTCCAAACTCTTTCTCGGACAGGCAGAACCCGTCATTGGTACCGCCCATAACAATGATAATATCCGTATCCTTCGGGATCTGCGTATACCGCTCCACAAAGGCGTCCGACCAGTACCGCCCGATGGAGGAACCGCCGACACCCAGATTATATACTTCCTCAGCCCCTAACAGTTCTTTCAGCACTGAAGGGTAAGCATAGGAGAGATACCCTTCTTCCCCTTCCAAATTGGCGGCAGCCGTGATACTGTCCCCCAGACAGGCAATTTTCTTCCCGGAAAAATCCACGCCCCGCTCTTCCAGACACGCCTGATCCTCCCAGTTGACCAGTAGAGTCTCCTCCAGGGAGTTTCGCATCTGCCTGCGCTTGGCAAGCGTGATTTCTGGATACACCATCTCTATCTTCGGCAGAAGACCAAGCATATCGCCGGACACCGTCTGGTTTTCGGAGACGGCACTGCTGCCGGATATACTGAGCGCATTGCCCGACATACTGAACCCATTGACTGATATGGTATCGTTACCCGACATGCTGAGCGCATTGTCCGATACGGTATCGTTACCCGACACGCCGAGCACATTGCCTGATACGGTATGGTTACCCGACACGCTGTGCGCATTGCCCGATATGGTATGGTTACCCGACACGCTGTGCGCATTGCCTGATACGGTATCGTTACCCGACACGCTGAGCACATTGCCCGATACGGTATGGTTACCCGACACGCTGTGCGCATTGCCTGATACGGTATCGTTACCCGACACGCTGAGTGCATTGCCCGATACCAAGTTATTTTCCGACACAAAAGTCATATTATCTGACACAGAAGTCATGTTTTCCGACGCGCCAGTCATATTATTTGACACACTAGTCGCATTATCCGACACGCCAGTCGTATCAGCGGACACGCTCATCTCATCTCCGCTGGTGGCCGCATCCTGTTCCTCCCATACCTCCTGATTCCCAGACATACCGCTCATGTCGAGGTCCATCATCGCAATAGCAGGAACTGCCTCCTCGTCATCCATCCGAATCTCTTCCAGAAACTGTCCCAGCTTTTCCCTGTCCCCGGAGAGCGCCTCGATCTCCTGCCGCATCTCCTGCACCCGGTCATGGGCTTCCCGGTTCCTTGAGAGCACTTCCTCCTGCTGCCTTATTTCCGACTTTGTCTTTTCATTTATCACATATGTATCATACAGCCGCATTCCCACCGCCGCCAAAAGCACTGCCATCAGCGACAGGATCACAACCGCCAGCAACTCGTTTATTTTCTTCATATCCCAATCCATATCGACGGAGAATGCCGCTTTCAGGCATTCTCCTGCGTGAGAAAAGTCTGCAAAGCAGACTTAGAAATTCCTCGCGAAGCAGCCTTTGCTGCGAGCGATTAGAATTTCTTCTCACGCGAGTCTCTGTCTGACAATCTCATAAGCTAAAATCCCCGCCGCCACAGAAGCGTTCAGGGAATCTATATCCCCCCGCATGGGAATCTGCGCAGCCATATCGCATTTTTCCCTGACAAGGCGGCTTACGCCGTTTCCTTCCGCGCCGATCACCAGCCCGATGGCTCCCTTCAAATTTAATTCATACATCGTTGTGCCGCCCATATCCGCACAGACAAACCAGAGCCCGTCCTTTTTCAGTTCCTCAATGGTCTGCCCCAGATTTGTCACCTTCGCCACCGGCGTATAATTCAGCGCGCCCGCGGATGCCTTCGCCACCGTAGCCGTCAGCCCGACCGCCCTGTTTTTCGGAATAATGACGCCGTGCGCGCCCGCCTGATTCGCCGTGCGGATAATCGCCCCCAGATTGTGGGGATCTTCGATCCCGTCCAAAAGCAAAACAAAGGGCGCTTCCCCTTTGTCCCTCGCCTTCTGCAGTATATCGGAAACTTCCGCATATCCGTAAGCCGCCGCTGCCGCGATCACGCCCTGGTGCCTGCCTGTCTCGGACATCTGGTCAAGCCGCTCCTTCGTCACATATTTGATTGGCGTCCCCTGCTTTGCCGCCTCCCGTTTGATGGTCATGACCGGTCCGTCCTTGCAGCCGTCCAGCACATAGAGCCTGTCTATGGTTCGCCCCGCCCGGAATGCCTCGATCACAGCGTTTCTGCCTTCTATGATTCCTGTATTTTCTTCCAAAATGATTCTCCTTTTTTGCAAAGTGCCTCGCAGTCAAAAATATGACTGTATTCTCCTCGCTCTTCCTGCGGATGAGATGCAAGAAACAGCATAATATGAACTCCTCTGCTGACATTCTCGCCCATTATATCTCCATCCCTGCCAGCTCAACCGCCTTCTTGACCAGCGCAAGCAGCCGCTCCTGCTTTCCTGTCAGATACAGGTAGCCGCACAGCGCCTCAAACCCCGTGGCCTTGCGGTACTCAATAACCGTGGCGTTTTTCGCGGTGGTGTAGGATTTGGCGTTCCGCCCGCGCTTATAAACTGTCTGCTCTTCCTCGGTCAGTTCCTCCATCAGCGCTTCGATCATCCGCGCCTGCACCCGCGCGTTCACATAGGCGACCGTCTTATGATGCAGTTTGTTTGGGGAGGTATTGCCCCGCTCCACTACGACGGTGCGGATCACCAGATCATAGACCGCGTCCCCGATATAGGCAAGCGTCAGCGGCGAATAGGTGCGGATGTCAATTTCCCCGCATGCAAAGTCCCGCTTGATTGCATCAAGGATCGTTATGCTCTCTTCCATTTGACTCCCTCGCGCGTGTCTTCCAGTATAATACCTTTCCCGGCAAGAAGATCACGGATCTCGTCCGCCCTTGCGAAGTTCTTCGCCTTTCTGGCGTCCTGCCTCTCCTGAATCAGCGATTCGATCTCCGAGTCTAATATCTCCTGCCGGCGCTCTGCCGTAAGCCCGCAGATATCCATAAGCTCCACGATCTCTTCTTTCAGCGCGCGGATAAAGGCCTGGCTTGCGCCCTCTCCCACGGATGTATTGGCAAATTTCACCAGCTCAAAAATCGCAGAGATGGCGTCCGCCGTATTGAAGTCGTCGTCCATCGCCTCGTCAAACTTTGTCACAAATTCCTTCGCCTGCGCAAGCGCTTTCTCCTCGTCTGCACTAAGCTCCTGCGTCTGCGCCTTTTCCAGAAGGAAGTTTAAGTTAGACACGCAGGTCACGATCCGCTCCAGGCCGTTCTTCGCCGCCTCCATCAGCTCCGCGCTGAAATTTAAAGGGCTTCTGTAGTGGGCGGAGAGCATAAAGAACCGCAGCACCTGCAGGTCATACTTCTCGCTGATGTCCCGCACCGTGAAGAAATTGCCGAGGGACTTGGACATTTTCTTATTGTCAATATTTAAGAACCCGTTGTGCATCCAGTATTTGGCAAAAGGTTTGCCGTTTGCCGCCTCCGACTGGGCGATCTCATTCTCGTGGTGGGGGAAGATCAGGTCCTCGCCGCCCGCGTGAATGTCAATTTCCTCCCCCAGGTACTTCTTGCTCATCACCGAGCACTCGATATGCCAGCCCGGCCTTCCCTCACACCACGGGGACTCCCAGAAAGGCTCGCCCTCCTTTTTCGGTTTCCAGAGCACAAAGTCCAGCGGATCCTGCTTCTGCTCCTCCCCTGATACCAGAAGGGAACGCCCGCCGCTGCGCAGATCGTCCAGATTCTTATGGGAAAGCTTGCCGTAACCCGGAAAACTTCTCGTCTTAAAATAAACAGTGCCGTCCTCCGCCACATAGGCGTGTCCCTTGTCAATCAGTGTCTGGATCATCTCGATCATGCCGTCAATCTCGCAGGTCGCCTTGGGATGCGTGGTAGCGGGCTTCACATGCAGCGCCTCCATGTCCTTCTTGCACTCCGCGATATAGCGCTCCGAAATCACGGAGGGGTCTGTGCCCTCCTCATTTGCCTTCTTGATGATCTTGTCGTCCACATCCGTAAAGTTCGACACATAATTGACGTCATAGCCCCTGTGCTCCATATAGCGGCGCACCGTGTCAAACACGATCATAGGTCTCGCGTTGCCGATATGAATCAGGTTATACACCGTAGGTCCGCACACATACATGCTGACCTTCCCCTCCTCAATCGGCACAAACTCCTCCTTTTTCCCCGACAGCGTATTGTAAACTTTCATCATCTTCTCTCCTTCCTCATCCGCTTCATCTCCTGCTCCAGATCAAGCAGCCGGTTCGTCAGCTCCGCGTTTGCGCGCTGCAAAACCATGATATCTTCCCGCACCGGGTCCGGCAGATGGGTCTGGTCCAGTTCTTCCTGCGGCAGCGCCATATTGTCGCGCTTGACCACGCGCCCGGGCACGCCCACCACCGTGGAATTAGGCGGCACCTCGTTGAGCACCACGCTCCCTGCCCCAATTTTACTATTATCCCCGATTTTAAACGAGCCAAGCACTTTCGCGCCGGTGCTTATCATAACATTATTCCCAATCGTTGGATGCCTTTTCCCCTGCTCCTTACCTGTACCGCCAAGGGTCACGCCCTGATAGAGCGTCACGTTATCGCCGATCACCGTGGTCTCCCCGATAATGACGCCGTGCCCGTGGTCAATAAAAAAGCCCTTGCCGATCTGCGCCCCCGGATGGATCTCTATGCCCGTCCTGCGCGCGCCCTTCTGGGAAACCCATCTTGCCCAGAAATAATGGTGGTGCAGATACAGTCTGTGCGCCAGCCGGTAATAGCACATAACCTTAAAACTCGGATAGAGAAAAACTTCCATATTGGAGTGAATCGCCGGGTCACGCTCGCGTATGATGCGGATTTCCTCCTTTATATTTCCGATAAATCCCATTAAACCGCTCCTTCTGCATTTCTAATACACGTCACGCCGAATTTTGTGGTTATCAGGCGTGAAAAGTACTACTTTTCTTATAAGCTGTCATAAAGTAAAATCTACCATAATTAGAATATGCAACTTAGGACATTTTGTCAAGGAAACCTGTACATAAGCAGAGTTGCAAGACTTGCGAATCAGGCTCATGCCTGCGTGCAGGACTGATTTGCAAATCTTGCAATGAGCAGCGCGAACGACAGATGCGAAGCATTTGGTGTCTGCTTATGCACACACAATACGCAGAGTGTCCCGCACCACGCAAATCTTTACGCGGTGCGGGACACCCTGCCTTTATGTATATATCCCCCCTCAGGAAAACGTAACTGGCACTTCCACACATTTCTTCCCGGTGAGCGCAGCCGTCCGTCCGTCAGGCTGCCCGGTGCCCACATAGAGCGTATAGCTGCCGCCGCCTTTGACGAACGCGCCCTCCTCGTTCACCGCAAGAAAAGCGTCGCCGGACACAGTCATATCTATCTCCATGCACTCCCCCTCTTTCAGGAAAACTCTCGCAAAAGCGCAGAGGCTGTGGTTCGGCACGGCAAAAGGTGACTCCTGATCTTTCACATAAATCTGGATCACATCGCCCGTCGCGGCAGTTCCCGCGTTTTTCACCGTCACATGCACGGTCGTATCGCCTGTCGCTTCATCTGTCTGGACAACTTCCGCCTTCTCCACCAGCACATCCCCGTAAGTCAGCCCGTACCCGAAAGGATAGAGCGCTTCCTGCTCCATATAGCGGTAGGTTCTCCCCTTCATGGTGTAGTCCTCAAACGCAGGCAGCTCCTCCAGCGTGCGGTAGAACGTCACAGGCAGCTTGCCCGACGGGGAGCAGTCCCCGAACAGAATATCCGCCACCGCCTTTCCGCCCCTTGCTCCGGGATACCAGAGCTGCAGGACGGCCGCCGCCTTCTCCTGCGCTTCGGAAAGGTCGATTGCGCTTCCCGCCATCAGGCAGACAACCACTGGCTTACCTACGGCGAACACCGCCTCCATCAGTTTTCTCTGCGGCTCTGGCAGAAGCAGGTCGTTCTTATCGCCGGACGCATAACTGTTGCCCGTATCGCCCTCTTCTCCCTCCAGCGTCTCGTTCAGTCCCACGCAGAGCACCACCACATCGCTGTGTTTCGCGACGACCACCGCCTCTGCAACACGGTCGTTCTCCCACGCCAGATTCTCCACGCGGTCTTTAAACAGATGGCAGCCTTCTGAATACAAAACCCTGCCATTATGTCCGACTTTATCCTGTATTCCTTCTAAAACCGTTATGTATCGGGAAGAAGTCCCATGATAATTCCCGACCAGAGCCTCCCTGCTGTCGGCATTCGGTCCGATCACGCCGATGGTCTGTCCCGCCGAAACCTGTAACGGAAGAACACCGTCATTCTTGAGGAGTACCACCGACTCTCTGGTGAGCTGCTGCGCCACCTCCAGATGCGCCTCACACTCCACTTTTTCATACGGAATGTCGTCGTATTTACTCCCGTCAAACAGCCCGAGAAGATATCTCGTAGTAAAAGCGCGCACCGCCGCCTCCGTGATCTCCTCCTCCGTCACCAGCCCCTGTTCCAGCGCCTTCAACAGATAGAGGTAAGTCACGCCGCAGTTGATGTCGCATCCGCACTTTAAGGCAAGCGCCGCGGACTCCTCCATGGTGTGCGTCACCATATGCCTCTCGTGAAAGTCCTTGATCGCCCAGCAGTCGGACACGTAATGCCCTTCAAATTTCCATTCATCTCTAAGGATATCCTGCATCAGCGTTTTGCTGCCGCAGCACGGTTCCCCGTTTGTTCGGTTGTAGGCGCCCATCACGGCTTCCACCCCCGCCTCCTGCACACATGCCTTAAAGGCGGGCAGATAGGTCTCCGCCATATCCTTCTTTGTGGCAACGGCATTGAACTCGTGGCGCACTGCCTCAGGTCCCGAATGCACCGCAAAATGCTTGGCGCACGCCGCCGATTTCAGCGTCTCCTCATCGTCGCCCTGCAGTCCCTCCACATAGGCCACGCCCAGTCTGGAAGTCAGGTAAGGGTCTTCGCCGTATGTCTCCTGTCCCCTGCCCCATCTGGGATCCCTGAAAATATTTACATTGGGCGACCAGAACGTCAGCCCTTTATAGATGTCTCTGTCATTTTCCGCCGAGTATGCATTGTATTTTGCCCTTCCCTCTGTTGCCGCCACATCTCCGGCGCTGTGTATCAATTCCGTATCAAATGTCGCCGCCATACCGATTGCCTGCGGAAAACTGGTCGCCACGCCGGCTCTCGCCACGCCGTGCAGCGCCTCTCCCCACCAGTTATAGGCCGGCACGCCAAGTCTGTCAATCGCCGGCGCATCATAGCGAAGCTGGGAAGCCCTCTCCTCCACCGTCATCTGACTCACCAATTCTTTTGCCCTGCGTCTTGCCTCTTCTCTCGTCATATGATTTTCTCATCCTTTCCGCCCGGTTTTCCCAGACATTGACTGCACTGTAATCGTTCGGTTGCGACTTTTTCCCCTATGGAGTATAATAGACACAGGCACGGCGCCCTGCGTCCGGCATTGCCAAGCACTACAGCTTGTAAAATATGACGTAAAATACCACATCAATCCTATGAATAACAGGAGTAAATCAAGTGAAATATGAAAAACTTTACCCCCCCCCCTCAATTACGAGCAGTCTGAACCAGACCTCGAAAGAAAGGTCGGTAAGCGGTTCAAGGGAGTATGTTGACTATATCGCCGAATCCCATCTGCGCATCTGGTATAACACCCAAACCGAAGGCTATGCAAACCATTATCATAATGCCATGGAGATTATTGTCTGCGCAGAAAACCAATATATCATTACGACCAATAACAGCTCCTATACTTTGAAGCCGGGAGATATCCTGATTATCCCCCCCTACATACTGCACGAACTCCGCAGCGAGCCATCCGGCGCGCGGTTTATCTATCTCATTGATATTGACATGCTGCGCTGCTTTCAGGATTACAAGGCGCTGAATCCGGCTTTTATAGAGCCTTACCTCTGTACGGCTTCCCTGCGCCCTGACATCTATCATCATGTTTATGATTCCCTGATGAAGATGGCTAACCTCTATTTTTCCCATCAGGTCTTTTGGGAAATATCCATCTACTCCGTACTGCTGGAACTTTTTGCTGCCATAGGAGCCAATCACTACCTCCAGAAAGCGGACAGAAGCATCGAAGATACCTCCGACAAGCAGTCGGAAAACTATGCCCTATTCTCCAATCTGCTCAATTTTATTGACACCCACTACGCGGACGATCTGACCCTGGAGCAGGCAGCGGAATATATCGGCTTTTCCAAATACCATTTTACCCGCCTGTTCAAGCAGCACACCAACACGACGTTTCACAACTATCTGTGCTACAAACGGATTCAGGCGGCGCAGTTGCTGCTCACCGAGGACAAGAACCGTCCCATTACGGAAATTGCTTTTTGCAGCGGTTTTAACAACCTGACTACTTTCAACCGCTGTTTCAGCAAATACACAAGCTGTTCCCCCACGGAATACCGCAACAAACTGCGCCACGAAGAAGTCTGAATCTGAATTGTCTTTATTAACCTTTTACGCCGCCCAGCGCCACGCCGGCTATGATATACTTGGACAGAAGCAGATATACCACGATAAGCGGCAGTACCGTCAATGTCAGTCCCATATAGACAGAGCCGTACTCGGTCTTATAGATATCGCCTTTGAGCAGACTTACCATGATGGGCATGGTATATTTCTTCTGGTCCGTCAGCAGTACGAGCGGTGTAAACAGGTTGTTCCAGCTTGCCACGAAACTGAAGATCGCCTGCGTCGCGATTGCCGGTTTCATAATCGGCAGCACAATCTTATTGAAAATCATAAATTCTTTCGCACCGTCGATTCTCGCCGACTGCACAATCTCCATGGAGAGCGTCGGCTGCAGATACTGTCTCATAAAGAACACCATGGTCGGCGACGCGATTGCCGGCAGAATCAGCATGGACAGTTTGTTCGTCATATGTATCTTATAAACCATCTGATAGAAACCGATCATCGTCACCTGTGCCGGAATCATCATCACTACCATGATAAAACTGAAAAACGCGTTCCGCAGTTTCCAGTTGTAAGCCACCTGCGCGTATGCGGTCAGAGAGGAAAAATAAATCGCCAGCGCCGTCGCTCCTATGGAAATGACCAGGGAGTTCATAAAACCTATTGCCGGATTAAAGCTCTTGCCGAGCAGGATCTTGATATTGTTCATCATATAAGATGAAGGAATAAGCGAGATTGCGTGCTGCTGGATCTCCGTTGTGGATCTTGTCGCATTCACGATCATAATCCAGAAAGGCAGAACACTCAAAATTGCCAGAAAGATGCATACAACATATATCACAATCTTCATCACACGATTTTCTTTATTATTTAACATGATGCGTTCTCCTTTCCGGCTTTCAGTTTTTTCGCATAAGCCTTCTGCTGCTGTTTGATCTGCTTATTCAGCTGCGCTTCATCCCTATCCCTCATGACGAAGAACATAATCGAAGCGAGGATTGCGATAATCACAAACATAACCATACTCGCCGCAGCCGCCCTGTTGTACATGTAGCTTCCGCTGAATGCCTGCTTGTAGATAAACAGGCTGGTCGTCAATGTCGCATCATCCGGCTTGCCGTCCTGGAACAGTCTCGGGATATCGAACATATTCAGACCGCCGATCAGGCTGGTAACAAGCGTAAACAGGAGAATCGTCTTGATATTCGGCATGGTAATATAGAAGAAAGTCTGCACACGGTTCGCGCCGTCCACCTCCGCCGACTCAAAGATCTCAGGGCTGATTCCCAAAATACCGGAGATCAGCGTAATCATCGTGGAGCCGTACCACATCCATGTCTGGATAAAGATCACGACGCCTCTCGCCACAGTTTTACTTCTAAGTAATTCTATAGGTGCATCAATGAATCCGAAGCGCACGAGGAAATCGTTAACCGGACCCATGGGATACCCGAAAAATCCGCTGAACAGGATAGCAATCGTCGCCGCCGTAATGATATTCGGCATATAGAGCAGCACCTTGAACGTCCCCTGTCCCTTTACCTTGCTCCTCCTGTCCGTAAACCACGCCGCTAACAGAAGCGCAAGAATCATCTGCGGAATAAAATTCGCAAGCCATATCACAACCGTATTCCGAAATGCCAGCTGAAATGACGGGCTCGACAATACAGTCTTAAAGTTCCTGAAAAGGTCGTCGGTCAGAAAATGAATATCCGTCTTTCCCAGACCTTTTAAATCGGTAAAACCGATCACCGCCGTATACACGGTCGGATATAATGAGAACAATATAAATGCGATAACAAACGGAATACTGAAAATGTAACCGTATTTCGCATATCTGTCATATCCCGGTTTCTTACTTTTCATCCTTTCCCACCTTCCCGCAATCATGTTGTATTACCCTTCATTATGAACAGGGCGGACGCTAGTGTGTCCGCCCTGTCATAACAGTTATAACGATAACTCTGTGTGTTTGTATTTTCTATATTACTCTACGATAACATCCAGATTGTCCGCTACCTGCTGCTTAAAGTCTGCAATCGCCTGCTCGCGGGACTTGTTGCCTGCCGTGTACTCACGGGTCTGGTCTCTCCAGTACTGGTTGATCGTCTCGTCGTACTGTGTCAGGTTGGTGCCCTTCGCATACTGGTTTGCGGGAACAAATGCGTCAAACATATTCTGTCCGCCGAGGAAGTCAACGGAACCGTCGGACTTACTCATAACCGTGCCGCTTGCAACTGCGTCCTTCGTGCCGCCTTCGCCGTTTAAGGTACCGTTCGCCCACTTATACTGCAGGCCTTCTTCAGAGCTGTCCAGAGTGATCCACTCGATGATCTTGCCGACAGCTTCTGCCTTCTCGCTGTTCTTGTTAGCCAGTACCCATGTGCCGCCCCAGAAGAAGCCAATCGGAGGTGTGCAGACTGCCCAGTCACCATATGTGCCTTCGCCCACTTTTTCGCCGCCGCAGTTAGGAGCCATCGTGTAGTTGATAAGCCATGCAGGTCCGAAGAAACCGAAGATACCCTTCTCGCCTTCGCCCTTCATATCTGCAAACCATGCATCCTGCCAGTCCTGCGTATCATTGTGATAACCGTTGTCCTTTAACTTCTTGGAGAGGTCAAGGAACTCTTCACGCTTCGGGTCGATAGTCAGCTTGCCGTCAACGATCCAGCCCTGGTCGGAGCTGTTCTCAACTGCGTGCCACAGATCGCCGTCGCCGGAGATAATGCCGTAGCCCTTTGCTTTCAGGTCTTCCGCTGCAGTGAAGAACTGATCCCAGCCGGGACCGATCTTCTTCTCGATTTCAGCCGGATCATCCGTGCCCCATACATCCTTCGCGATGGAACGGCGATAGATGAACGCGCCGCCCGTTGCCTGATAACCGAGACCTACCAGCTGACCGTCGGGGTTGGTTCCGATATCAACTGTGTACTGTGCGATATCTGCTTCCTTTAACTTAGCGTCAACATCAATACCCATGTCTGCGTAAGGCATTGCATACTGGCTTGCGTCGCCCTGCGTATACTTCAATACGAAAGCTGCCTCAGCACAGTAAAGGTCGGGAGCTTCCGCGCCGCCTGCTGCAAGGGCCTGGTCAAGGGCGGGCTGGTAAGCGCCGTCTGTTGTCGCAATAATTGTCGTGTTAATCTTGTAACCGAAATCGGGATGCGCCTCTACATACTTCTCAATCATACCGGGCACCTCATCGGTAAACGCCCACACATTGATCGTATCGGAACCGCCGCCGGATGTACCCGCGTCCGCTGCCGGAGCCTCGCTTCCGGAATCACCCGCATCCGCTGCCGGAGTCTCCGCTGCAGCCCCGCTGTCGCCTGAATCTGCCGCCGGTGCGCTGCTGCTGTCACCGCCGCCGCAGCCTGTCAGCATAGAAGCTACCATACAGCCGCACAGCATACATGCTAAAAACTTTTTCATCTTTCATCCTCCTTTGCTTTTACACTTTTTTCTACCCACCATCTTGTATGATTTGATAGTGTAACTCTATTTTATTCAGTTATCTTTGTTTATTCTTTACACTTCTTGCTCTGGGCTAAACAAATATTGCTAAATGATTCTCAAAAAATATGTAATTCGTTTGTGAGAACTGACAAAAGCTGTCAAAAAATTCCAGGCATTTCATATTCGTATGCCATAATTGACATGTTCAAGTATTGACAAGTTTTTTCCTTTTTGATAAACTATAACACGGTGACAAAAGAAACATCTTTTTCGTCATGCTGCTGTGGCTCAGTCGGTAGAGCGTCGCATTGGTAGTGCGGAGGTCACGGGTCCGATTCCCGTCAGCAGCTTACAAAACCCCGTAGGTACTAAACGGGGTTTTTTCTTATGAATTAATAGGTGAAGATAAAATTTATCTGGAGACGGCCAAGAAACTATGCACGAAGATTATACGCAGCACAGCGACGAAGAACTCCTGATCCGTCTGCGCGACGGCGAATCGGGAATCACAGACTATATTATGAATAAGTATAAAAACCTGGTGCGGAGCAAGGCGAAGTCCATGTACATCCTCGGCGCTGACAGCGAGGACCTGATACAGGAGGGCATGATCGGGCTTTTTAAGGCGATCCGCGATTACGACAGCGGCCGTGACGCCAGCTTCTTTACCTTTGCGGACCTGTGCGTCTCCAGACAGATGTACACGGCCGTACAGGCTTCCAGAAGGCAGAAGCACATCCCTTTAAACAATTATATCTCCCTTTATGGAAGTGCCGCCGAAGGGCATGACGGCGAGGAAGAACCTCTTGTCAATGTACTTGCCTCCGGCTCCGGCTTAAATCCTGAGGAACTTGTCATAGATAAGGAAAACGTGGACAGGCTGGAAATGCTCATAGAACGTGAACTGAGCAGTTTTGAAAAACAGGTGCTCGACCTGTACCTGACGGGCATGAGATACCAGCAGATCGCAAAAGTGCTGGGGCGTGACGACAAATCCACGGACAACGCCCTCCAGAGAATCAAGACGAAACTCCGAAAGGCGATGAAATAAAAAAGAATCCATTTTAATACTCATACAAGCTACGCATCCTTCCCGGCCTTCCCGCACCCGGGGCAACCCTCGCAGCCCCGCGCAGCCACATCCACGCTGTACAGCTCCCTCGGGCTTGCAAGCAGGCACACAGCCTGTGCGGAAATACCCTCGCCATTTCCTGTAAATCCAAGCCCCTCCTCGGTGGTGGCCTTCACGTTCACCTGGGACACCTCTATGCCGAGCGCCCCTGCGATGTTTTTCCGCATCTGGTCTATATGCGGCCGCATCTTCGGGGCCTGCGCAATAATAGTCGCGTCGATATTTTCCACGAGAAACAGGTTTTCTTCCAAAAGCTTTGCCACATGCTCCAGTAACTTCACGGATGAAATCCCCCTGTAGGCGGGATCGGTGTCCGGGAAATGCTTTCCGATATCCCCCAGCGCAGCCGCCCCTAAAAGCGCGTCCATAATGGCGTGCAGCAGCACATCCGCGTCAGAATGGCCGAGAAGCCCCTTCTCATAGGGAATCTCTACCCCGCCGATAATACATTTCCTATTTTCCGTCAACCTGTGTACATCGTACCCTGTTCCGATCCTCATAGCGCTCTCCCTTCCCCGCTGTTTTTCAATATCATACCATATACTGCTTCTTTTATACCGTTTACATCATCCCTTTTTTCCCGGCCCTAACACTTTCCGGCAGAAAATCCATGACATCACCGCAGCAATCGACCAGCCCACCGGCCATGACAGCCATATACCCGTCTCTTGCAAAAATCCAGAAAAAACAAAGGCAAGAATCACGCGCAGGATCAGATCCGTAAAGGTGGAGACCATAAACTCCCGCATCCGTTCTGCTCCCCGCAGCACGCCGTCCGACACCAGTTTCACGGCCGCCACAAAATAGAAGGGCGATACGATCCGCAAAAAAGTCATGCCTGTCTGCAGGGCGCCGCTTCCCGTGTCTTCCAGAAAGAGCTGCATCATCATCCGCCCGAGGAAAAAATAGAGCAGGAAAAAGGGCGCCGCCACCGCTACCGCCATCTTCATCCCGGCAAGAAAACCGTCCCTGATCCGTTCCCTGCGCCCGGCTCCGAGATTCTGCGCCGCAAAGCCGGACACCCCGTTTCCGAGCGTGGTAAAGCCTGTGATGACAAAGGTATTCAGCCGGATCGCCGCCGAATATCCGGCGATCACACCCGAACCATACGAATTGACCAGTCCCTGTATAAAAATATTGCCCACGGACACGAAGCTCTGCTGTAATATACTTGGCACCGCAATCAGGCTGATCTTCTTTAAGAGGGAAAAGGAAAAGAGCGGCGGTTTCCCCTCGCATCGAATCTCTCCAAGCCTTTTTGCAAATGTCACAAGCGCCAGTATGCAGGCAATGCCCTGCGCGATAAAAGTTGCCCAGGCCACGCCCGCCACACCCCAGGAAAACACGGCCACAAAGATAAAATCCAGCACGATGTTCCCAAGCGAGGAGCCGATCAGGAAGTAGAGCGGCGTTGTGGAATCCCCGAGCGAATTAAACATGCCCGTCGTCACATTATACAAAAAAAGAAAGACAAAGCCGCCTATGTAAATCTTTAAGTAAAGCGCTCCGTCCCCAAAAATATTTTCGGGTGTCCGTATCATATGCATCATAGCCGGGGTAGTGAAAAGCCCCGCCGCCGTCAGGACCGCCGAGAGAACCGTTCCCGTAAGCAGGATCGTCGTCACGGCTGTCCGCACTTTGTTGTAGGACTTCGCCCCAAAAAGCTGGGACAGCACCACCGAACAGCCGATGTTGCTCCCCACCGCAACCGCCATGAATATCATGGTGATCGGATAGGAGGCGCCCACCGCCGCCAGCGCGTCTTCCCCCGCAAATCTCCCGGCTATCATACTGTCCGCCATATTGTAAAGCTGTTGGAACACCACGCTGATAAACATGGGCAGCGTGTACCTGATCAAAGTCTTTTGCGACTCTCCCTCCGTCAAATCCTGAATCATACTGTGCCTCCCTCCGCTGCGTCTGCGGCCTTTGCATCACTCTCTGTCAGATGCTGCCCGCAAACCGCTACAGCCGCCGATCTTACAGGGCAGACAGCCTGTCAAGCAGCCTGTCCGCCACTTCCCCCTTAGAAAGAAGCGGCAGCTCCTCCGTCCCTTCCTTCGAAAGCAGGGTCACCACGTTTGTATCCGTACCAAAACCCGCACCCTCCTGTTTTAAATTGTTTGCCACAATCATATCAATATTTTTCTTCTCAAGCTTTGCACGGGAATTTTCCAACAGATGCTCCGTCTCCATGGAAAATCCACATAATATCTGGCCTTCCCGCCTGTGCGCCCCAAGCCACGCCAGAATATCCTCCGTGCGCTCCAGCGCGACGGACATCTCCTCATCCTTTTTCTTTAACTTCTCGTCCGCAGTCACGGCAGGACGGTAATCCGCCACAGCCGCCGCCTTGACAATGATATCCTGCTTGGGCGCTGCTTCCTTTACCGCCTGCGCCATATCCGCCGCTGAAATAACAGGCACAATTTTTACCCCCGCAGGAGGCTGCAGCGCCGTCACACCTGACACAAGCGTCACCTCTGCGCCGCGGCGCACAGCCGCCTCAGCGATGGCATATCCCATCTTTCCTGTGGAATGGTTGCTGATATACCGCACCGGGTCAAGCTTTTCCCGCGTAGGCCCGGCGGTGACTAACACCTTTTTCCCAGCCAGGTCTTTTGGCGTAAGCGCCCGCAAAACCGCCTCATACAAAACGTCCGGTTCGGGCATTTTGCCTTCCCCGGTATCTCCGCACGCCAGATAACCGCTCGCCGGGATCACCACCTCCATGCCATAGTCCCTAAGCGTATTTATATTATCCTGTACAATCGGATTCTGATACATTCTTGTGTTCATCGCCGGCGCAAAAATCTTTGGGCACTGGCAGGCTAAAAGTGTAGTTGTGAGCATATCGTCCGCAATCCCGTGCGCCGCCTTGGCTATCACATTGGCGGACGCCGGCGCCACAAGAAAAACGTCGGTCTGTTTCGCCAGCGAAACATGCTCCACCTGAAACTCAAAATTGCGGTCGAAAGTGTCAACCAGGCACCTGTTCCCCGTCAGCGACTCGAAAGTGATCGGATTGATGAAATTTGTGGCGTTCCTTGTCATAATCACCGTCACATCCGCCTTCTTCTTCACAAGCATACTGGCAAGGGACGCGATCTTGTACGCCGCGATGCTTCCGGTCACGCCCAATACAATATGTTTATTTTCCAATAGCATACGTTATTTCCTCCCGCTGTATCTCATTTCCCCAGCCCGCAAGCGCGTCTGCGTTGATTATGTTATTTACACAATTCAGAACATACAGCTGTTTTGCCCTAGTCTGCATTCCTGCGATAAATCAACCCCAGCCCTTTCAGGGTAAGCTCGTTGTCACAGACAATTTTTCTCTTACAGTAGGGTACGATGCTCCCCGCAAGCCCGCCCGTGGCAACCACAGGCGCCTCGTAACCCAGTTCGTCATAAATCCGCTCTATCATGCCGTCCAGACAGGCCGCCTGTCCCATCACGATTCCGCTCTTCATACAGTCGATGGTATTTCTGCCGATCACTTTCTTCGGCGGTTCCAGACTGATGCGCGGAAGCTGCGAAGTGCGGTTGACGAGAGAATCCAGGGAAACCTTCACTCCCGGCAGGATCATGCCGCCGATATAGTTCTTCTTCTCATCCACCACGCTGATGGTTGTGGCCGTGCCCATGTCGATCATAATGATCGGCGCGCCGTAATAGTGCAGCCCCGCCACCGCGTTGACCACCAGATCCGACCCCAGCTGCGCCGGGTTGTCCATAAGAATGTTTAAGCCCGTTTTCAGTCCCGGTCCCACCACAAGCGGGGTCTGGTGAAAAAGCTTCTCCAGACTGGACTTCACGATATTGTTGAGGGGAGGCACGACGGAGGAGATGATGCTCCCTGTGATGTCCTCCACACCGATGCGGTACAAGTCAAATAACGCCCGAAATTCTACCACATACTCCAGCTCCGTATTCGCCTGGTTGGTGGAGACACGCTCCACGAAGCAGACCTTCTCCCCGTCCATACAACCGATGACAATGTTTGTATTGCCGATGTCAACTGCTAAAATCATGCCTTTCTCCCTCGTTTTGTGTATTGTACTCTTATACTTTTATTTCATGTGTTATTTATTTGTGCGGCACTCTGCACGGACTTTGCGCCAGCCGCCCGTACTTCTGTCATGCCTTCTTTGCCGCCAGCAGCGCAGCGTCCTCCGCCGCGTTCCCCTTATTCGCGTACAGAGGCTTCACTCTAATCAGCGCCAGACCCACGCCTGTCACAATAATAGCCGCTACCACAGCCTCCACCACGCCGTTGAATGCCACAACGCCCATGATGACGTCCAGCACCGCATCGCCCGCCACGCCCATTGCATTCGCATAGGCGTCTTTATATAAAATGTAAATGCCGCTCATCACAAAGAGCGTATTCGTAAACGCGCCTGCAAGTCCAGCATAAGAGAGCGCGATATTGGCGGACGCCTTCTTCATGCCTCCCGCCGTGAGAACTGCCATAAGGGCTGCGCCCACCACCAGACCGATGACCGTGCAGACAACCGCACTCAGGGCCTCCGGGAACAGCCGCATCAGGAACGCCCTGACGGAGGCAAATAATATAACAGATGCTATTAAATCTACGGCAATCTTGCCCGCCTTGTTATCTCCCTTCACAATCCTGCGGATCAGGAGCCATACAAAGTAGGGGACCACGCCGACTAAAATGCGCGGCACAAAACAGATGTACAGGCTCTTGAAAATGCCCGACACCCCTGCAACCTGATAGGCTAAGACCGGCGAAAACACAAACGCCGAGGCCGTAGCCGCTTTTACTGTGTTGTTGATAAAGCTGGTGAGTCCAAATACGAATCCTAAAAATGCACCTTTCTTCGGTCCGAGAAATAGCGCTCCAAGGATCACCGGGATGTGAATGATCGTCGCGTTGATGACTACAAGCGGGATATATCCCAGCGGTGTGAATGCCATAATCACGATTATGGCGGTGAACAGTGCCGTAAGCACAAGTTCATAGGTCTTTTCATTTTTCATGGTACAATCCTCCTGTTATTATTCTCATATGAGATACAATACGGTGGTATCATACCACATTGCTGTTTTCTTTACAATAAAGTTTTAAAAAACATATGTTATGTATCAAAAAAAAGACAACCTTGCGGGCTGTCTCGATCTTACATTTCACCATACGGAGAATGCCTGTTTTATAGGCATTCTCCTATGCGGGACATAGAACTTCCAAGTCAGCTTTGCTGACTTTGCGATGCAGCCCCTGCTGCTGAGTTTTAGAAGTTCTTCCCACATTTTTAATAGTTCTCCGGCTTTACCTGGAAATAAGACTGTGGATGTTTGCACACAGGGCAGAGCTCCGGCGCTTTCTTTCCAACCACGATGTGGCCGCAGTTTAAGCACTGCCATACGCAGTCCCCGTCTTTGGAGAACACAACGCCGTCCTCCATGTTCTGGATCAGTTTGCGGTATCTCTCCTCATGCTCCTTCTCGATTTTTGCCACGCCTTCAAAGAGCAGGGCAAGTTCCTCAAATCCTTCCTTTCTCGCATCCTCCGCGAATCCCGCATACATATCCGTCCACTCGTAATTCTCGCCTTCCGCCGCGTCACGCAGATTCTCCCTTGTCTCCGGGATCTGGCCGCCGTGCAGATACTTAAACCAGATCTTGGCATGCTCTTTCTCGTTTGCCGCCGTCTCCGCGAAAATATTTGCCATCTGCACATACCCGTCCTTCTTTGCCTTGGACGCATAATAAGTATACTTCGTGTACGCCTGAGATTCCCCGGCAAACGCCGCCAGCAGGTTCTTTTCCGTCTTTGTCCCTTTCAAATCCATAACAGACCCTCCTTTTTTATTAGTGTTACCATTTTACGCCAAATCTTTCTAAATGTCACGAAAATATGTTATTCCCCTGTTTTGGGCCGTCCGTTCCCCGCATTTCCATTTTGTCTTTTCATCGCCGCCCCCTCTTGCGTAAGTTTTAGTTGTCAACCCCGTTCCATTCTTGGTATAATGTTCGCGAACGAGGAAAGCCGAAGGTTTTTCAAGTGTGCACTGCACAGTAAACCAAAAGAAAGGAACGCCATGAAACCTATTAAAGAAGGAAAAGTACGTGAAATTTATGACAACGGCGACAGCCTGATTATGGTCGCAACCGACCGCATAAGCTGCTTCGACGTAATTTTGAAGAATCAGGTGACCAAAAAGGGCACGGTTCTGACCCAGATGTCGAAGTTCTGGTTCGACATGACAAGCGATATCCTGCCAAACCACATGATTTCCGTGGATGTAAAAGACATGCCTGAGTTTTTCAGGCAGGATAAGTTTGACGGCAGCAGTATGCTCTGCAAAAAGCTTGAAATGCTCCCCATCGAGTGCATCGTCCGGGGCTATATCACAGGCAGCGGCTGGGCAAGCTACCAGAAAGACGGTACGGTCTGCGGCATCACGCTCCCCGAAGGGCTGAAGGAATCGGACAAACTGCCCGAGCCCATCTATACCCCCTCCACCAAGGCGGAGATTGGCGACCACGATGAAAATATCTCCTACGAGCAGAGCGTGGATTATCTGGAAAAACGTTTCCCCGGTAAGGGAGAAGAGTACGCCGCGAAGCTGCGGGACTACACGATCTCCCTCTATAAGAAATGCGCGGAATACGCCCTGACGCGCGGCATTATCATAGCGGACACGAAATTCGAGTTCGGACTGGACGAGGACGGCAATATTGTGCTCGGCGACGAGATGCTGACCCCCGACAGTTCCCGTTTCTGGCCTGCGGAAGGCTACGAGCCGGGACACAGCCAGCCCTCCTTTGACAAACAGTTCGCCAGGGACTGGCTGAAGGCAAACGAGGGGCACGACTGGACGCTGCCCGAGGAGATTGTGCAGAAGACCATTGATAAGTATTTGCAGGGGTACGAGCTCTTAACCGGAAAGAAACTGTAACAAACCGGGCGCCCATGCGCTCGATCTTAAGAATGCTTTGCATTCTCCGCAGAATGGCAGCCGATTTAATAACGGCTGCCATTTTACTATTTCCCCTTCATCCGCAATAGTTCCGCAATATAAGCTGCCCTGTACCGAACCGGCACCCATGTCTCCTCGGCGATCTCTGGATAATACCGCCGCAGCGAATAGCTGTTTGGCAGCCATCGGAAAATCTTTCTTTTTAGAGACAGAATAGCTTTCTCTATCTTTAATCTTTTTTTGACTACCTCAGTCACTTCCAAACGGTCTCCCTGATAGAGCAGCCTTTCCAACGTCTCCGGCAGTCCCTTCTCCTCCGGCGGCAGAATCTCCAATTCAGTGATCCCCCAAAAAGTGCCTTCCCATGCCTCGATCTTAAGTGACATTTCCCTCACACCTTCCCGCGGTGCAAATGTGCAGAAATTCCGTTTCCCGTCCGATCTGATTTCCATGTGCACAGGTTCCGCGCCCGTGTCAAAGGAAAAAACGGCTTCCAGCCTTTCCGCCGCGCCGCTCCCTATTGCGTATGCGGCGATACGCCCGACGGTCCGCGGCTTCTCAAAACGGATCCACACTTTTTTCTCCACGTCATCTTCTGCCGGCTTCCAGCCGCATTCTTTCAAAATAAGCTCTTTCTCTGTCACGTCCCCGCAGTCAAACAGCTTAAAGTCCCGAAGATATTCCGGATCCCCGGAAGAAGCGGAAATCTTGGCCGTATACAGAAGATTGTCCGTATTTCTCTGAAAAAACACCTCGTCAATATTAATGATCTCATCAACCCTCTGCCATGCCTCCTGCGACCGATAGCACCGCAGCGCATGATAAAAAGCGTTTTGTGAAAGGTAAGGAGTGGCACAGTCTTCCGGCATGGCAAAGCGCAATTCCTCCTCCGGCGTATATGGCGTCCGTGAAAGCCCCGTAAGCACAGTTTCCCGTCGCGGCAAGTCAAAAAAATCCGCCCTGCCCTTCCACACGCCGTCATAGCCAAAGCGTTTTAACACCAGCGGACGGTAAGAGGCGTCCTGTCTGAAAAGCTCTCCCAGACATTCCTCCACAAGTAAGGACGCCGCCCTGTGATCCGCATGCCAGTCAAAGTCCACCACGAGCAAAAGATCCGCCCGTACCCCGGCAATCACCTCTTTTAAATCCTGCTTGAAATCCGCTCTTCGGTACGCGCTGTGCCTGCCCGATCTTGTATAGCGGTAATCCTCGTGCCCTTTCAGGCCATAGGTTTCTGTTCTCCCCGCCATCGAGACAAGAGGCACATCCCCGCTCTGGTAATAAAGGTGCCCGCCGTCCCGCCAGCCGTCCCCGTAACCGAGGAAGATAATATGGTTCTCCTCCATTCCCACAAATTCTGTCAGCACGCGCACAGATTCCCGCAGGCGCGCCTCCCCCTCGTGGGGAAAGAAATCGCCGTTCGTCGTGTAAACCACATATGCCTCGTAAGCCCTGCTCTTTACAAGCGTCCGCAAAAGCCCGCCCCCCACAAGCAGCTCGTCATCTGGATGCGGTACAATTAACAAAACCTTCTTCCTCAATAATACTCCTCCATAACAACACGATTTTGTGTGATGGCACATGCCGGAAGCATGATTTTACCCATCAGCACGCTATTAGTATAACATGCATCTCCCAATTCTATTATTTATTATATTCTTAAAATTCTATTACGTAGATTCTTAACGGTTCAAATATTCTCCGTTGACTTTTTGATATCATTATGATATCATTTAAACATCACAGTAATCTATTATCCAAAATGATACAAAAAACATGTGCAAAAGAAAGGACATAATTATGGAAGAAAAAGTATTAAACAAAAGCAAAAACGGTATGCCAATGCTGCTGCTGACGCTCTTTCTCTATCTGCTGGCAATCGCGGCAATGATCGTTGGCAGTATCACAGGACTCAGCGAGAGCGGTCCGCAGAGCCCCGCGGGGGTCGCCCTGTTTGTCATCGGTCTGGTCTATGCGCTTTTCGGCTGGATTCTGTTTGGGGGACTTACGGTCTTAAGGCCGCAGGAGGCGGTGGTACTGACGCTTTTTGGCAAGTACATCGGCACGCTGAAGGAAGAAGGATTCTACTGGGTAAATCCGTTTAGCAGCGCGCTCAATCCCGCCGCCGAGACGAAGTTAAAACAGAGCGGCGACGTGGACGGCGGTTCGTCACCGCGCAACCTCCTCACACTGTCCACCGGCGGACAGAGCATCCAGACCGGCAGTACAGGCGGCACGAAGAAGATTTCCTTAAAGATTATGACGCTGAACAACAGCCGCCAGAAAATCAACGACTGTCTGGGCAACCCTATCGAGATCGGCATCGCCGTGATGTGGCGGGTGACGGACACGGCAAAAGCGGTATTTAACGTGGATAACTACAAGGAATACCTCTCTCTCCAGTGTGACAGCGCACTTCGCAACATCGTACGGATTTACCCTTATGATGTGGCGGAAAATGTGGACACCACCGGGGATGGGCATGCGGACGAAGGATCGCTTCGCGGTTCCAGCGAAGTGGTCGCGCAGAGAATCCGTGAGGAAATTCAGAATAAAGTGGGCCAGGCAGGCCTGGAGATCATTGAGGCACGGATCACTTACCTTGCCTACGCGCCCGAAATCGCTGCGGCCATGCTGCAGAGACAGCAGGCCTCCGCTGTGATCGACGCCCGCAAGATGATTGTGGACGGCGCGGTCGGTATGGTGGAGATGGCGCTTAGCCGCCTTTCCGAAAAAGAAATCGTAGAACTGGATGAGGAGCGCAAGGCTGCCATGGTATCCAATCTTCTGGTGGTGCTTTGCAGCAATCGGGACGCCCAGCCCGTTGTCAACTCCGGCAGCCTCTACTAGATGGGGGACAACGGCAAGAAACAGGTGCCGCTGCGTCTGTCCGCCAAGCTCTATAACGCCATCGCTGCCTGGGCGGAAGATGACTTTCGATCAGTGAATGGGCAGATTGAGTATCTGCTGACAGAGTGCGTGCGCCAGAGAAAGAAAAACGGAACGCCCGTTCCCCATGAACTGGACGTTCCTCCCGAGCTGGATATCTGACCAGCCGGACCATATAAAAGCCAGTGCATCCATTTCGGAGACACTGGCTTTCTTCTCTTTTTATCCCTGTCCTTCTGATATGTATTTCAAAATCTTACGCAAATATATTTACAATTTCGTTAGTCTTATGTTATATTTATAAAAAGCATATTTTCTACACAGACAGATCAGTAAGCTCTATTTCTATTCTAAGTTTCAGAAAATCCATGCTTTGATTCCAACTAACCAACTACAAAGCGGGAGAATCTGAAACGGTTCTCCTGTACAGGCGGCACTATCTTTCACAAACGGATAGCCGCCACCACCAAGGAGGACATGCAGATGAGCGAGACAAAAGCACGGGAAACACAAACGAACAAAGCAGGAACAGGCAAAACGCAAAAGAACAAAACAGACGTACAGCGCAACTACAAGGACACCGTATTCCGTATGATTTTCCGGGAGAAGGAAAACCTACTTAGTCTTTACAACGCATTGAACGGCACAACCTACGAGAAAACAGACTCTCTGGAAATCACCACACTGGAAAATGCGGTCTATATGAATTATAAGAACGACATTTCCTTCGTGTTTGATTTTGAACTGCTCCTCTACGAGCACCAGTCCACATGCAACCCGAACATGCCGCTGCGGGATCTCATTTACGTGACCCGGGTATTACAGAATCGAATCAAAAACGAAAACCTGTACAGCAAGTCGCTTATCAGGATTCCGGCGCCCCGGTTTGTCGTATTCTACAACGGGAC